>Ga0255055_10000178_pt1 | contig 48321 bp, 80 predicted proteins | sample JV7_2_27_MG_FD_188633 | JGI IMG/M metagenome (GOLD analysis project Ga0255055, IMG submission 188633) | Seawater microbial communities from Jervis Inlet, British Columbia, Canada - JV7_2_27 | ecosystem: Environmental > Aquatic > Marine > Inlet | place: Canada: British Columbia | collected... | reverse complement strand
AAATGATGAAACAGATAACCGAACTCAAAGCGAAGCTTTTTAACAATGATGCAGAGCATTGTGAAGCATTACGTGCAGACCAAAAACAGTTAAACAGAGCTATTGATGAAATAAATGAACTCAAAGCCGATTGCAGTAGGTTCATAGACACGATAAACAAGCTACGTGAGGAGAACGAGAAGCTGAAAAAGGATGTTAAAGAAGCACGAACACTTGCTGAAGAAAGTTTAGATGATTTGGTAGAAAAAGAAGAGGCTTGGCTTGATACTGGCTATTTGAATGGTTACAACAAAGTCCTCGTAGATGTCGAGAAGGAAATAGGAAAACACCGAAATCCAAATTCAAAAACTCCTATGGTACATGATATAACTTATATTGAGATTTCAGAAATAATCCAAAAACTCAAGAAGAAGGCACAGAAATGAAATTAGAAAAGGTGTGTAAATGTGGCGCACCGATTGGAAGTGATGATACAGCAGCAGAGATAGAATTCGCAAAGTGTAAATTGTGCTATAAGAAGGAGTCATGGAAATGAAAAGCATAAAACAGATTTCGATTGAATTTGATGGGGACTTCACTTATGCGTTAGACCCACTTAAAGGCTACAAGAAGAAGCACAGATATACCTTTGAGGAGATGAATCAGTATGTTGATGATGAGAGATGGGATGAGAACATGGATGAGTTAAATGGTTGGTATATCATGTTTTGCAAGCACATGACCGATAACAAGATAGAGGAGCTAAAGCAAAAACCAGTAGGAGAAGTCTATGATTCCTTCATCCATAGAGACCTTAGTGATAGATGGGCTAGTATGCCTGGAATAGACAAATGGGAGTGGAAGCATGAATAAATGCCCTAACTGTGGGAAGGAAACGATACCAGATGTGTTTGAAGATGGCTATATATGTCCCTATTGTAAGATGGAGTTGAAATATGCATCCGATTCATAAAGCTTATAAGAAGTACAGTAAATGTAATAAGTGCAAGGAAATGAAGCAGGAAGTGTTAGTTAATGGTTATACCATACTCGACCTCTGTGGTCGATGTGAGGAGGTAAAATGGACGAAAAAGGAATAACTAAGCTCATAGCGGGTTTTGCCATCGGAGTACTGGTAGGTGTGATGTTGTCGAGTGTAGTGCCGATGGGAGAGCCACAGCTCACCAAATGCATGGTGTGGAATGAAACCGAGAACGAATGGGATAGCGTGGGCTATCATTGCCTTGATTTCAATGACAACAAGCTATGCAAGCAATACGAAGATGGCTGGATTGGTGAAAGATGCAGAATCATGGAGGTGTGTTGATGGACGACCAATATCCCGAGATACCCGAAAGCAAGAACCTAGACTGGAGGATTCGTCAATTGTCGAATGGAAGCCTTAGATATGAGATAAGAGTCAAAGGGAACACCACCGAAGAGTGCAAGAAACTTCTTATGGAAGCTAAAGAAGAGTTGGACAAGGTATGTCACTAAGCAAACGTGCAGAAAGCCTGAAAACACTGAATAAGGAATCTATTAACAGTTCTACCTATTGGACGATGAGAAATGCTAGGGGAGACATATTCAATCCCAAATATAACCATGTTTCGGATAAATGGACCTGTACATGCAAAGCATTCATATTCGGAAGGGAATGCAGCCATATATGGAAAGCAAAGGAGGATTATGAACACAAGCATAGAACTCAAGAAAAAGCTATGGAGTAAATTCATAAAGAGTTGTGAATCCCAATGGATGGTCGGTGGAGATAGGTATAGGTTATCAAAGGATAAGGAATTCACCGATTTAGTGTGTGAAGTGGCTGGAAACCAATGGATAGGTGGAAACATCGTCAAATACTCTGGAGAGATAATAAACACCGAGCCCAAGCCTGAAGTGAATTTCTTCAAGATAGCTGTATATGCCTTCATCTGGTGGCTAAAGGAACAGGAGAACCTGACAGGTAGGGATAAAGGTGAGGAATTTGAATAAAAAGGAACAGGCGATACAGGAGAAGAAAGTCTGGTATAAATATCATATACCTGGAATGACCAACTTACATAGGGTCAAGAAGAATGCTATTTTTATATCTGCTGCTAATACATGGGAACATGAGCTTGGGAAGTTCAGGGTATGTTATAAGCTCAAGGAGATGGGGCATAATTTCCTGACTGAAGCCGAATGTTCGATAAATAAGGTCAGATACCGAAGGGATGTGGTGGATTTGACTGACGGACGTATCTATGAAATCGAAACTGACCCAAAAAGAGCCGAAAGGTTTATAAAGGACCCCGAGTATAGTAAGATAATAATTATAAAATTATGGAGTGATAAGAATGGTAGCTGAAGAAGATACATGGGAATTTAATGGAACTATTTTCAGAAAATGTCCCAAGTGTGATAAGCCAATGCCAGCAGCATGGTTGGAACACAAATGCGGTTGGAAATCTGCTTATGCGAAACCCGCCAAGGATGAGGATGCCAAGGCATTCGCACCAGCAAAGGAGTTTAAACAGACAGCAGTAGGAAACAATATAAAGGAGACTGATGTGAAGATGTTCGAGAAAGCGTTGTGTGATGCTATTGACATATGCAAAAAGATAGAGACAGCAAAGAAAGTGAAGTTCGATGTAGAACAGATACAGAAGATAGGAACAACACTATTCTTGCGAAGGGCGAGGTATTAAATGACAAAAGAAGATTTTAGGAAGAGATACCCAAACGGGAAGGGATATAAGAAATCCCGCATAGAAGCCGAGAAAAAGCAACAGAAAATAGTAGAGGAGGGAGATTACTTTATTGTTTATGTTGGAGTCCAGCCTTTCAGACCCGACGAGATTTGGGTTCATAGAGGGATGACATTCGAGAAGAATGTGGTTTATCCTGTCACAGAGGAATTGTTTACATATCTCAAGCACATAAAGGGATTCAAGCAGATTCTCGGAGTTGAGAAGAAGAAAAGGGATTTCCCAAAGGTGAAGAAAAGATGAGAATACTATGGTGTGCAGACACAGTTCATTTACCAACAGGGTATGCACAGGTGACGAGGAACCTATTAACTAGATTTCAGAAAGCTGGTATAGACGCACATCAGCTTAGTTGGATGTTTCAGGGAATGGATGAGGCTGTTCCCTATCCTCTCCATTACCCGATGAACCATGATGAGACCTATGGCAACAAAGGTTCTGTGCCATATTGGACGAACACGATAAAACCAGACATAGTTGCCTTCTTAGCGGATTCCTTTATGATTAAGTGGTTGGGTGACGAGAAGATAGTCACCAAAGACGACAAGAAAATGATAATCAAAAACAGGCAGGAAATCAACGCCAAGACGCTTTTCTACTTTCCCTTTGATTCCGCAGATGCATATACGGGAGTCAAAGAAGTGATGGAGCAGATTGACATTAAGGTTGCGATGTCGCAGTTCGGACAGAAGATTCTCAAAAAGGAACTCGATATGGATTCCTTCTATATTCCTCATGGAGTTGATACCACCATCTACCGACCGATTCCAAGAGAAATTGTTCAAAAGGAACGGGAGAATTTCAAACTAAACGATAAGTTCATCATAGGTTGCATAGCGAGAAACCAAAGTAGGAAGATGTATCCAGCATTATTCCAGGCTTTCGTGCGATTTCATAAGAAACACCCCAAATCGGCACTTGTATGCCATTGTGACCCAGTTGACCCACAGGGATGGAATCTTCTCGATTTGAGCAATCGGCTCAATCTTAAACTGAATGAGGACGTTTTCTTTAGCATGAAACGGTTCTGTCATGGCGAAGGAGAAGCAACCGTCAACTTAATATACAATCTTATGGATATTCATACAATCCCCACAACAGGCGAGGGATTCGGCTTGCCTATAATAGAATCCATGGCAGCAGGAATACCCAATATCCTCACAGACTGCACGACAAGCAGGGAACTCATAGGAAAGAACGGTCTACTTGTGAGGCGTGTCGGTGAAATCGACGAGGAGGGCTATATCATAGGACAGTTGAATACCAAGAGGGCTATCCCGAGCATCAAGGATATGGTGGATAAGTTTGAATATCTTTATGATAATGAAGCTGAAAGGAAGAGAATGGGCGAGATGGGTAGAAGGGAAGTCCTTAAGACCTATAATTGGGAGAGAGTGACCAGAGCATGGTTAGAATTATTTGAACACGGAAAGGTAACAGAATACAGTCAGGAGGTAAAATGACCAAATTTAAATATATTATTGAAGGAATAATAACAAAAGAAGGTGAACTTAAAGTAATTGATATGAAATTTAGACCCAAGGATTGGTCAGTATCTACATGGTTAGTTATTATTTCTCATGTTTTGAGTGAAGGGATTGCGGGATTACATGAAAAACTTAAGAAGGAGCATGAAAAATGAAAATAACAGGAATGGTATTGGTCGGTGAGAATGAGCCCTACTTGCATTATTCCATAAATAGCATAAAAGACATCGTGGATGATATTGTTGTTTTTAGGAAATATGGCAAGATGGCTGATTTGACTTGCATGGAGATACCCATGGATGTCAGAGAGAAAACGAGATTCATAATGCAAAAAGAAGGGGAAGTGGATTTCGCTAAGTGGCGAAATGAGATGTTAGATGATATGAGAAAGCATAAAACGGATTGGGTACTCTTTTTGGATGCGGATGAGATATTCGCCAATTCCGATGGAAGTCCAGTCACAAGAAAACAGCTTCTCAAGCTATTTAGGATAAAATTCACATTCAAGGAAGAAGACAAAGAGAAGAAATATTATGCCGAAGTCTTTGACATATTTACAAGGCATTTCATGTGGAACTATTTCACGATAGATGCGACAAAGGGCGGATTTCATCACTCCTCACAGCGATTGTTCAAGATACCCAAGAAACCCATCGAGATAGAGTTCCAAAGGAAAGTGCATGAGGTAATGATATGGTACAAGCAGGAAAAGGACAAGAAATACGCATATTTCCCGAAACATGTGGGTTTGACACCAAAAAGGCTATTAGACAAGGTTAATCCAACTTGGTCGGTTGTCGAGACAGAAAACGACAAGATGCCAACGATATGGCACTTCGGTCACTGCAAAGGGATTGAGGACCTTAGAGGCAAATACGCTACAAGGGGAAGAATCGAGGACAATCCATGGTTTGCCGACAGGAAAGGTCTTACAGACGACGAATACTGTGCGAAGCACCCCAAGATAAACGGAACACTCCCATGCATTCACTACGCAGGCAAACTACCAGAGGTGATGAAACTGTGGTGAAGAAGAGCAAATATATAGTGATAAATGTAAAGTGTCAGGCGTGTAAAGGGGACGCTGTTTGTTCCAAATGTGGTCGCAAGATAGTCTTGCCACTTGACCCAGCGAGGTATTGTCAATGAACTACAAAGAAGAGCTTGAAAAGATAGATTTCGACAAGTATAGCAACCAATTCCCATTCATGGGATTGACAATGCTCCATGGTAAGAAAGACATCACTCTAATCGAGTGTGGTGGTGGATATTCCACTAAGGTATTGCTCACTTACGCAATCAAACATTATTGCAAAGTGATTACCATAGATGATTGTGGTGTCCATGGCGACCAAATGCAGGATTATAGCAAAAACAAGAAGCTCTTCAAGTTGCTTGAGAAGAAATTCCCATTTTACAAGTGGTATGACGAGGATGTCCACCAATGGTTCAGGACCCACCGACCCAAAGTGGATTATTACTTCGATGATGGTACACATGAACCTGATTACCTGATTCCGCTTTTCAAGACGATATTCCCGCTTGCGAATGAGGGTGCGATTCTCGGAAGCCATGATGTTTATGCTGGAGACATGTATAAATTCAGATGGTTCTTAAGAAGTAGGGATTGGGCATGGATGACAGTAGAGAATTCGATGTTTGTGAAGGTGAAAAGATGTCAGGGGTAAATACAGCAGAATATTGGGATGGAATGTGGAATAAGCATCATTGGAAGAATAGAACAATCGAAATATCACCAGATGAAGAAGAATTATTAACAAGTGTTAATTTTATGGGACCAGTTCTTGGTCTTGGCATGGGTGATGGCAAATGGTTATCACTTGTCTCTGCACCATCAAACGCATATAATTTGGATATATCGTCCGTCGCAATAGAATCATGCAGGAAAATAGGAATAAATGGAAAGGTATTTGAAATGAAAGAAGGAAATCCATTTCCATTGCCAAACGAGTCTGTGGCGGTGATTGTGGCACTCAATTCACTTGAACACTTAAGCAAAAAGGATGCTATTTATGTACTCAAAGAATGTAGAAGGGTGCTTAAGAAATTCGGTAAAATGATAATCGAATGGCCAGACCCAAGTTTCAAATGTTCTGAACACGAATATGAATTACCAGAGGAAGACGTTAAAGACATATTCAAGGATTGGGATATAATCAAATTGGACCACAAAGGTTCTGTTTGGTATATCCAGTTAATGAAGGGAGGAGATTTCTTGTGGACACAGCAATCTTGATTAGTAGTTATAATAGGAAGGATTTTTTGAAGAACACGTTAGAATCGCTATTCAATACGATTCCTGATGATGTATTCGTCTCTGTAATGGACGATGCAAGCACGGATGATACTGTGAAATATTTATCGTCGATAAAAAGAAAGAATTTTGATTATGTGCATTCACCCGAGAATTTTGGGCTTCGGGCAATGGTGAATGTGGGATTGATGAGAATACTTGAAATGTTCCCTAGGATTAAATATATCTGCTACACGGAAAATGATGTCCTTTTTAGGAAGGGTTGGTTGGAGGCTTGCAAAAAGGTATGGGAAAGCGATGTCAAGAACATAGGATTCGTTACATGCCATTCCTCTCCAGAACACCCATGCAAAGAAGAGAAGAAACCCGCATTCCCGTTAAAGATTGCTGGTATGGACTGCATTGCAAAACCGACTGAAAGAAGCACCCATTTATTCGCTTCTGCCGAACGGTGGAAGAAGTTCCTCCCGATTCTTCCAGACCCAATGAAGGGTCCCAAGCCTAGTGGAATAGGAAGCAAGATTGACTGGTGGATGATGGGACATCCCGTAAAAGATAAGTATGAGGAATCGAAGAATTCGATACGAAATCTCGGAGAGAAGATAATCGTTGTCCCTGGAGGGGTTTATCATATGGGCAACATAGGAAGCACGTGGTTTAATATAAATGGTGAGGAAGATGCTTTTGTCAATCTGATTCTCCCATATAGAGATAGGAGGGATGATATTTGTTTTCAATTCAATCCACACCAAGGAGAGATTGTTGATGTCGATGGATTTAAATTCAATAGAGAATTCTGGAATCTTCCGAAAAAGAAGATAGGCGCATTCTACGCAACATGCAACGAACAGTTCTATGTGATGCAAAGCCTTCTTAGCATTCAGAAGCTCGTGGATTATATAGTGATTATCGACAACGGAAGTAAGGATAAGACATTAAAGCTCATAGATATTTTCAAGAAACTAAAAGATAGCCCACCCGTTGAGATATTGCACGAACCAGCAGAGGATATTGATGTTCTCGGATACAACTCAAACAGATTGGATTTATTGACGGATAGGGCATTACAAAAGCTCAAAGGCAAGGTTGATTGGGCGATACAGATGGAACCTGATTTGGTTTTCTATGAGCTTCCAGACGATTTGCTTAGAAAGACAGCAACATACCTAGAACTTCGGGGATTCAACTGCCTAAATCCGATTATGCGTGATTTTGTCTACGATTATGCACACATCAATTCGGTGGACTATGGGGAAGGTCCAGGCGACTTTTATAGCGAAAGGAGAATCTTCAAACTAACTCCCTCCACTGAGATGATACATCGCTATCATCATGCACCATGCAATGTCAAAGACATTGTGGCAAGGACCAAGCAATATAGGAATGTACCATACCTTTACCGTTTCTGGCCTGAATGGGAGGGACTGGTTGCCAAAACGAGAAGCATAGCAATTGCACACTATGGGTTTTGTCGGGGAATAGAGAGAGTCCGAATGAGAACTTATCAGGAGCAGGAAAAACCATTCGTGTTTTGGGATGATAAAGGATTCAAACAGCCCGAAAAACCAGTAAGTAGGATTGTCGGCACTATTGATGTTACCACACAGCGACCGAGAATGGTATATAATGGTAAACATCCGAAGTTTATGGGGTTGGACTAATGTTAGTGACTGGTTCCAATGGATTCATCGGTGGAAATATTGTTAGGAAATATAATGCCAATGGCGTTGACCTGCGAAATTTCTATGACCTATATAATTACAACCCACAACTGATAGTTCATTGTGGTGCGCTTACCAAAATCAATTCATGCATAAAGGCCCCCGAACTCTGCTTTCTTCAGAATGTTCGACTAACTGAAGAGGTCTTTGAGTATGCAAGGAAGAGGGATTCGGATATTATCTTCTTTAGTTCTAGTAGGGTATTGAATAGGGAGAACAACCCCTACACCGCAAGCAAGATTTATGGCGAGGAACTCTGCAAGGCGTATTATGACTGCTATGGGCTTAGATATAAGATAATACGCCCATCCACTGTATATGGTCCACACTGCAATACAACACCAAGACTTGTCACCATCTTTGCCATAGCAGCCATGAAGAATGACCCGCTTGTAGTTTATGGTAATGACAAGAAGACATTAGATTTCACTTACATAGACGATTTCCTCGACGCATTCGATTTGATACTTGAGAAGGGAGATTGGAATGAGGATTATGATATTGGTAGTGACAGTAGATATGTGGTTGATGCAGCAAAGATAATCATAAAGGAAACCCGAAGCAAAAGTTCTATCCTGTTTGCAGAGAAAGAATCCGCACAACCACAGACAGTCGAAGTGGATTGGTCAAAGGTCGCTAAGTTGGGTTATAAGCCAAAGTACACGCTTGAGACTGGTCTTAAAAGAACATTGGAGGAAGGAATATGACAGAAGGAATCCCTGAAGAGAAGAGAGAAATACCACAATCGGTTTTAATGTTGGAAAAACCGATAAGGGAGAATATACCACCAGAAGATTTGGACCCATTCGTAAATGCGGATAATTTTTCATGCCTTTACAGATATTATGTTGCAAGTCATTGGTGTAAGGACAAAACAGTACTCGATGCTGCATCTGGTTATGGTTATGGTTCAATGGTAGTTAAGGCACTCGGAGCCAAAGAAGTCACATGTCTCGACCATCAAAAAGAGGCATTGGACCACATCAAGAAGAACTATGGATTCAATGTCGTTCAACGGGATATAATTAGGAATGTTGAAAAGGACCCACTTGAAAACCAGTTCGATGTGGTCATTTCCATAGAGACATTCGAGCATGTTCCAAGACACTATGTTGAGAGATATATAGCTAATCTTCGGAAATGGGTAAAGCCTGGAGGAACCATTTTTATAACGACTCCGCAAAGGGAAGGTTTCCTATGGAAATACCCACCAGGAGGTTCGCATTTCTATGAATATAGTTGGGAAGAATTCGTGGGTATATTAATGACCAATTTGAATGGTAACATGGATATATTTGGAATACATGAAATGACTGCTGGTACAGGGCATCAAATGGTCTCGTTTGTGGACACAGAAAGATGGAGAAACTGTCATGTCATGTGTGTTGCAGTCGAGGGGGTCAAAAAAGATGTTAGTAAGCCTTGATTGTGATGATGTCTGCCCAGAAACATGCCCACAGGGAAGCGCACCATATAACAACTTAAGGGAATTAAACCGAATGGGATATAGACCAACGGTATTCGTGCCTGCCAATATGATGGGAAGAAATGACCTACGGGACAATTTCGAGTGGGTTCGTGACATCGAAAACTTCTGTACCATAGAGGCACATGGATACTTCCATACTGGTTCTTATTATTATGACTGCGAATTCTTGTCATTATCATATAAGGACTTGATTGCTAGATTGACTGCCATGATGAATACATATTGCGTTGTTAGATTGAATCCAAAGGTATTGAGACCGCCTGGTTGGTTATATTCATCGGAGTTTACTGAGGTTTATAAGTCGTTTATCCCATATCTTAGCCAACGAGTGGACAAAAACATACAATTAAACCATGTACACAAACTCGAAGAACCCAAGAAGGAATGTGTTATTCTTCATGCACATGTCAATAAGGAATATGGTGAGAACAATATTGATGACCCGACAATATTCAAGAATGTTGTCAAATGGCTCGAAGAACATCAATTTGAATATGTTACTGTGAGGGAGATGTATGACCAATTATATAATAAATCCGCCAAGTCCGTTTCTGATGAATGAGAGGGTGTTCCCCACCCTCGCACCACTCTATCTTGCAAGTACATGGGAAAACTCTGAAGTCGTTGATTTGTCTGGGATTCCCAACTGGAAAACCAAGATAGAGTGTATAATATGGGACCTTCATCCTGATTATGATACGGTCATGTTTACTGGAACGACAGCACAGTTCTACTATATTTACGAGATGAACAAGATTCTTAAGAGATATGGTATTAGGACCATAATCGGTGGACCTCATGCGACAGCAATATCGGCTCTACGAAGAAGAGGAATAACCGATATAAACACAAAGCGATTGGAGAAGTTTGATGTCATCGTCGAAGGAGAAGGCGAATTATTTAAAGACATATATACTGAGAAATGGGTCAAGATGCCGATTATAGATGTGAATGAATTACCAATACCTGATAGGATGCATTACAATATGTCATCTTATAAGTATGAGATAAATGGAAGAGGGGCAACAAACATAATGACACAAAGAGGCTGTCCATTTAACTGCCGATTCTGTTGTGGAAGGGATATAGAAATGTATAGGATTTCAAGGCAACGGGAACCTGCGGATGTCGTGAGAGAGATGGATTATCTTAACGACACTTTTGGTTATAATGCATTCATGTGGTTCGATGATGAGATTAACATAAACCCACCAAGGTTGAAGGAATTCGCACAACTCCTTAAGAATAGAGGCTATATCCATCGGGGATTCGTGCGGAACGATTTGATTGTAAAACATCCAGAGACATTGGACTATCTGGAGAAGTGTGGATTCGTCGAGGTGTGTAGTGGTGCGGAGTCTGGTTCCGATAGGATGCTGGAGGCTATTAACAAGCACACCACTTATGACATCAACATGAAGGCAGCCAAGATGATAATGAAAGCTGGATTCCGACATAAATCATTCCTCATAATAGGACTTCCTGGTGAGACTGAAGGAGATGTCAATTTGACAAAGGATTGGATTGAGAGAGTAAATCCCGATGATTTCGATATAACGATAATGAATCCTTATCCTGGTTCGCAAATATATGACGATGCAGTGAAATCCACTAAGTTCAAGGAATACTTATTTAAATACAATGGCCTTTATTTTAACAGGGATGATTTCTCAAAGGGAAGTCATTTCTATAAGGGAAAGCCTGGAAAGTATGTGAGTCCTGTGAGGACGGATGAACTGACTGCCGAAAATATTGTACGCTTGAGGGATGAGATAGAATGTTTAAAAGGATAGGAATTCAGATAATAACAAGGGATAGGCAATCATACTTAGCAGCATTACTCACCTCGCTTCTAAGGCAAACCAAAAAGGAATGGGATTTGTTCCTGGTGGACAACTCCACCAATCCCATCTCCAATGACCATCTATGCAGTTCGCTTTTGACCCGCATCAACTGGGAAGGGCATCGCATCATATACAAGCACATGCCCGATACGAGGGATACTGGTGTCTTAAGGAACGCTGCCATGGACATGTGCGACTGCGAGTTCGGTTGTAGGATTGATGACGATAGCATCTGCGAACCCGATTATCTGGAAAAACTATATGATTTGATAAACCTAACCGATAGTATTGCTGCGGTTGGTGGATTGGTTCCAGTCCTATCAAACGAGAAGATATATAGGGAACCTCCCGAGAAGATGAATGCCATCACAGAGTTCTTTGATTTGGATGGTGAGGCAGACCAATGTTATTTTTATAACACCGATATACCCATTGAATCTGATGACATAAGGAGTTCATTCATATTTCGCAACGAGATTGGCAAGAAGATTCGCTGTGCCGAATGCTATGGGAAGACAGGATATAGGGAAGAGACTGATTTCGTGCATCGAATGAAAATCATGGGACACCAGCTTTTCATTGTGCCCGATGCGGTTTGTTGGCATGTGATGGCTCCCGTTGGTGGAACACGGGATGAGACAAAGGACATGCGAACTAAGAATATCACGAAATTCAAAAGGAGGATGAAAGAATGGTCAGACCAGTATCAAAAGAAGAATCGGACAAAATAGACATGACGATAATAAATCCCCGTTGGACTATATGTGAGGTATTGCGAGATATTCATAGAACAGCAGATGATATTGAAAACGATTGGCTTAAAGAACAAATAAAATTAAGAACGAGAGAAGCTGGTGTTTTAGCTAATAGGATGGGAAGCGCACTTAGGGCGTATAAAGGGGATTATGATGAAGGATGGTGGAAAACAAAATGACTAATGCACAAGGGACTATAAGACTCAAATGGAGATTCAAGAAAGAAGAAATAGAAGTCTATGAAATAGATATAGGAGATTTGGCTGTCGAAACAGCGACCGCCCTAATTGCCGATGTATTGCAACAGAATCTTTGGGTTATCAATGACAAATATTATCCAGGGAAGAAAGACATGAGCTATGTGGGATGAATGTTCTATACGATAGATAATGTCAGGGGATTTAGTGGTTACTCGAAGGCAGTCCGAGAGTTAGCTTTCGCCATGTCAAAGAAGACATCTGTTAAATGTGTTGATTTTGTTCAGAGAGGCTATCTTCCTGATAGGATTTATACCCTATTGTTGGGGGGTATGCCCAAACTGCGCAAGCAGGACGTAGTATTCGGGCGAGTCTACTTCGATAACCCCTTCAGATTCAACGGGGAACACCATATTATAGCCAATTTTGTGCTTGAGTCAACGAGGTTCCCAGAAAGTGCAGTTCGTGACATGAATCTGGATAGAATCGCACAAATCTGGGTCCCAAGCAAACATGTTCGGGATAACTTGTTGGCGAATAATGTGATTTCCGAAAAGATACATATAGTTCCGCATGGTTATACTCCAATATATACAATGCAACATAGAGATTCCAAACCATACTTCAAGTTCCTATTCAATGGCGGATATACTGGTGAAGGTGACAGAAAGGGTGCAGACCTTTTAGTGAGAGCTTATAGGGAAGAGTTCAAGGACGAGATTAAAGATGCGAAGGTCTTGCTTCATTTGAAAATCAATACAAGCTATGGTGATGCATCAAAGGAACTCGAAGGTAGAGGAACTGTCGTTGACACCGATTTCTACACGGAAGAAGAGATGGTTCAGATATTCAATACCGCAGACTGTTATGTTTGCCCAAGTGCTGGTGAAGGCTTTGATATGGGAACGCTTGAGGCAATGGCTTGTGGGTTGCCGATAATACACAACTCATGGGGTGGTCAGGTTGATTACCTCAATGGTGATAGGGTATGGAAGTTGGAAAGCAATTTCGTACCCGCCAAGTTTAGCCCATGGGACAATGGTAATTGGAAGCGACCATACTTGGTAGACCTTAAAGCTGCACTTAGAAGCATGTATATTGAAAGATATGAAATCAAGAAGTACCCAAACATTGAGGAATGGACTTGGGATAAGGGAGCAGAGAAGGCAATAAAATGTATAGATTTATTAGTTCAGTGAATGGAAGAAGATTAAAAAAATGTAAGAGATGTAGAACTTCTTTTCAACCATTCATAATTCGCAATGACTTAAATGCGGGAGAATACTGGTCTCATCTATGTCTACCATGTAGGAGGATTGCATATGCTAAAGCTCATAGTCCAATGTCCTAAGTGTAAGAATGTCCAGAATTATATCCATTACAAATTAAACTTCAAGTGGGAGATATATGAGAAGAGAACATTATGTAGAAGGTGCAACAAACCCTTTACCATTAAGGGTCCGAGAAGTGATAACATAGTTAGAGAGGGATGGTAATGGACCCCAAAGATTTAGCTGAATGGTTTGGAGCATTCTATACCGCATTGATGGAAACTCAAGTATTCACAGAAGACCAAGCGATGGCAATAATACTCAGGACATCACCAAAGAGTTTGGAAGGAGTCAAGGCTGATTCAAGAGAACTCATTAGAAAGGAGATAGAGAAAAGGAAATGAATCCAACAGAATTCGCAGATGTAGCATTGAACTGGAAAGCATTCGATTATCAGAAAGCACCATTAAATGATATGCACAAAAGGCAAATCATGGCTTGCGGTCGTCAGGTGGGTAAGGTCTGCATTGTCCGATAGTTCTTACTATAAGTGGTTGGTACTATCCCCCACTTGTATAGAAGGACAGGGCCGAGGTACCTAAAACCGAGATGGCTGCTATTAAGGGCTTATGGTATGCTGTGATGCATGATGGCGTAACTGTACTTATTATTAGCCCAACGCAGAGAGCAAGCAACATCCTATTTAGAAGAATGAAGAGCCTTTTAACGAAATCCTCCTTTGAGAAGAAAGACCTTAGACTTAGGGATACCATCATAAGAGAGACACAGACTGTCATAGAGTTCGATAATGACTCTGCTATATATAGCCTACCTGCTGCTGGAAGTGGTGACAACCTTAGAGGATTCACCGCAAATCTTGTCATCATAGATGAGGGTGGACATATCGAGGATGAGGTCTATGCTGTCATCCGTCCGATGCTTGTCACCACCGATGGGATATTAATGGTCATCGGAACACCCAATGGATGCAACAACATGTTCTTCAAATACTTCCATGACTCCAAATACAAGTTCGCCAAGCACCATTTCGTCACAGAGGCAAACCCGCTTGCAAGCAAGGAAGAGATAGAGATAGCGAGAGACTCCATGAGTGAGATAGAGTGGAGAGAGGAATATCTCGGTGCGTTCATAGATACTGCTGACTTGCTCTTCCGACCAGCAGATGTCGATAAGTGCATGCTAAAGGATAATTATAGAACTAGACCTGAACCCATCTATGAATACTTCTTGGGATATGACCCTGCCACTGTGGGGAAGGATGAGGCTGCTGCATGTGTAATAGAATATAGACCGAAGTTCAACAAGATGATTGATACCACACCATTCTCAGTCGCACGATTCTATTCCTATATAGGAAGGACCATCCCACAACAGGTCAAGATAATAGAAGAGCTTCACAAAGAATGGGGATTCAAGAACATAGTCTACGATTCCACAGGCATGGGTGAGGGAATAATATTGGAAATGCTCCCTAATGAGGCATTCAGGTTCTCCATCAAGACGAAACAAGACCTGTTCTTCAATTTAAAAAGGCTAATCGAGGCGGAGCAAATAATACTGGGTAAGAATGACAAGCTGAAAAAACAGTTAGTTGAGTTGAAAGGAGAAAGAAAGGCAGATACAATAACACGCATATCACATCCCAAGTATGGTCACGACGATTTAGCTACCGCCTTGGCTTTGGGTATCTGGGCTGCTAAGAAGCAAGGACCCGCTTTGACTTTCGGTGTTGCTAGAAGTGTCCTCTAGTTTCTTATGCATCCTCTCAAGTATTGAGAAATCATATTCAAAACCAGTTGCATCCCTTTTTATTCTGGATAGGAACATCCGAATTGACGGTCCATTCTCCACGACCGCAAAGAAATCATCATCATTATATATCTTGATTGTCTCAGCCAATCGCTTCCTGAAGTCAAACGCATTCAGTTGAGATGATAAGAATAGTGATATTACTGCTGTCTTCTTGGCAGTATGCTTCTGTGGAAGGTCAAAGGAAATCCTCTTGGCATCATCCTTAATGTCTTCGGGAAAGTTAAACCTATCTATCGTATCGCAAACTCTTTCTCTAAATCCCAATCCACTTGCAATCGAACCAGTTGTTGGACATTTCATGCTCCCCTACCTCTCCATAGATTCTTAAGGTATAAGGTATAATTCTTGAGTCTCGAGACCCAACTCTCTCCCTTATACTTTATCTCATGCTCTTCTAAACTTATGACATCTACCGTGGTTATGAGAGGTTTGTAGGTACTGTCATCCTCCGACCATGCTTCGTCGTCGCCATCCTCCGTCCCAGCATAGTACCCACCAATAGCATCCATGACCCCCACACCTGATGCATTCGTCTTTGTTGATTTTTTCGTCATGTCTCTCACAGTATCTCTTGCGATACAGCATTATTCTACCCACTCTGTCTTTATCTTATCCTCGTAAAGTTCAACCATCCATCCACCTAACTGTGGATACAATCCTTTGGCTTTTAGGTATGGTGTCTGAGTCTGTGTCGTTCCTGCTTCTATGACATAAGTATCGAGGTATGGCCAGAAACCTGCTATGTGACAATGACCTCTTACCAATAAGTCGGGTCTATCTTCCATCTGCTCTATCTGCTTCTGTGCTTTATAGCTACGGGCATAGGCAACCCCACCGCTTGGATGAGTGAGTTCTATTTCACCACCATCGTTGCCTTTCAGTCGTGCTGTCGTGCGTCCAACTGGAATGATGTCTGGGCGTGCCTTGTGGATAGATTTCATTATGTCCGCACCCACTCGCTTATACCAGGAATCATCGTGGTTGCCTGTTATAATATAAGTTTTTAGGTTGTCTGGATGGATGTCTGAAATCAAAGAAACCTCATCATCAAATTGATACACTTCCACTTCATTGATATGTCCTTTATACATTTGTATCCCATCTGTTATGTCGCCACCATCAAGAACGAACTTACATCCTTCTTTCCCAAAGTCATCATACAGTCTTTCCAATAGTTTCTTATCACAATATTTAGAACCGATATGCTTATCGGAGATAATTCCGAATTTCGTGTAGATGTTTTCATCAATATCAAATTCATCCCTTTCAAACCCTAGTTCTGGTATGTAGAACATCAGTCTACCATCAGGTGCTTTCTCACGCAAGACATTATATCCTTCATTTCGTATGTTACCTAACATTCCCCTGACTTGGTTGTGATTCATCTCCCACAACTCTTCGAGGTCTCTGTATTTGAATTTTCCACTACTTAAGTCCTTTACGGCTTTTTTAAGTTTCATTTAGTCTCCTATTTCACCACACAGACGGGCTCCTGGTGGGTCGGCTGGTTTGTATCCATTGTTCTGCATCTTGTCCTGTATTTTACCTTCTGGATATTGAATCTCTTCCACATCGTACACTCCATTTCTATTTTCGTCTTCAGCATACCGATACAAATATTTCTTGATACCAATTACACCGTTAGGATACATCTGCATATTCCCTAGGTAATATTCAAACATCATGTCTCCCTTGTTGTCCCCATCTCTGTCGAATTCTACACCAATAACTGGTTTGTCGCTATAAACTCTAAAAGCAAAAACATCCTCCTGTTTCGGGAATGCTGGTATTTCATCCTCTCTGTCTGACCTATAACCTCCGACCGTTGCACATCCCGCAACCGTCGTTGCCAATAAACACGTACCAAGTAACTTTCCTATTCTACCTTTCATGTGATTCACCTCCCTTTAATTTATGTAGTTGAACTTTAATAAGCACATCAATCACTTCCATTTAACCAATTGATTACTTCGTGGAGGGGTTCGATTTCATAAAAATTAAATAACTGATAAAAGCCTTTCAGCCTTGTTTCAAAACATTCCCTTGCCTGCTCTTTGGATGAAGCATAGATGGGATTAAATAAATTAAATCTAACACATTGTTTTATGTTGTTTTCTGTTATTCCATCTATTTGATATTTTTTCATAGTAAAACCGCAACGAGAACACCGATGAAACCCCCAGCTCCGCCTGCGACAGCCATCATCCCGACTAGCTTTGCGATGCCTATGGTATTCCTATCGACTTGCTGATTCATAGAATTTATATTCTGCTCATGTCTCAATAGTGAACCATTGGTGGCCTTTAGATGTTGTTCTATCTTGCCTACGGACACCTTTATCTCTACTATGTCACTTTCCATTTTCTTAGTCATACTATTCCATCTTAACTTGTACTAGGTTCTTAACAAAGTATGAAACAAAACCAGCTAATGCCATTGCAAGAACCTGTTCTTCCTGTGGTAATGCTGCCACAAAAGCAACCCAACCTGCTGTAAAGGCTGGTACAGATACGATTATCCAGTTCTTGGCGGTTTTCCAAAATCCTGTGATAAAACTATAATCTCCCATGTTTTCACCTCAAATAATTTAACAAATTCATCGCAAAGGTTAGCTCATTTGGCTAATTGCTTCTTGGGTGGAAGGCAATCGCCTTATACCATATCCCAAACAATTAGACTTACTTTTCCTTTTTTACAAAGCTTACGAGGTAGCCAACTGCTAATACGACAATTGCTACATCAACGAACGCAACAACCTTGTCTATCATCAATTCTATTAATTCAAACATTCTAACACCTCCAATTTGATTGTTGTTGTAACAACTATTTAAGCTTAACTACTTTTCACGAAAACTTGACCATATAACGTCGCCTCTATACGCATTCTCTTATTGGGTCTGAACTGGATGTTTACCCATTTGCCTGTGCCTACATCCCTAATTTCGGTAGTTATATCTAAGTCCGACTGGTCTGTCGTGTAAGTACCTTCACTTGCTTCACTACCATCTTCGCCTATATAGAGGTCCACGCTTGGACTTGATAAGGTTTCCTCTGTTATGGTTGGAGCCATAGCATGTGTATGATTAGCTACTGTGTGGGTGTGTGATGATTCATTATCAGATGATGCTGCTGTATGTGAATGGGTGCCATCACCACCACCCACAGTTGTACCACATGCAACGCTTTGTGGATAACCAGATGTTGGCCAATCGGATGTCTGTTCACCGATAATATGTTGGTGTGCTGTGCCAGTAGTACCTACCGTGATTGTGTGATTGTGTGCTGCTCCCGCAGAAGATGTGTGGGTTCCACCAGAAGGAGTTGTTGTTGTATAATAGCGAAAGTCCTTTAGCTTGAAATTCAATTTAAAGGAAGTGATAGCTGCCACCGTTGCTGGAAGATAGAATCTCATATCCAAGTTGGTTGAATCATCACAGTTCTCATAGACATTGACAGCATAGATATTTGTCGCACCCTGCATGTAGATACTCATTTTCTCAGACTTATCGCTGATTTCTTCCACTTGGTCTATGAAAGCCACCCGCTTGTTTGAAAGTTCTAAGTTGAGGAACTCTCCCCTCTCTATTGAGAATCCGAATTCCATACCGACAACCTTGTATGTTCCGCTTAACCCAGCAGTAGCGTCTGTGACTGTGACAGTATCGCCTATGCTTACATCATCAAGAACATCAAACACATCACCACACTCTGCCTGTATGCGTTCTATGGGCAATTTATATTTATTCAGAATCTTGTATGCGAATCTATCAAGCGTGTTTTGGTCAACGATGGCGGGGTCATTGAACTCTTTCTTGACTATTCCATGCAAGTCCATACTTGTATCTGTCTCAGGTGAGGCTGCTGTATATTGTGCATCATAGATTTCCACACCTGCTTTATGAGCATATCCTTCATCTGTCTTTATGCTTTCGGTCGTGGCGACATTACCCATCCTATCAGCATTCCTTGTTAGGGTTGTTAGGTCATTACTCGATTTACCCGTATATGTTATCTTCTCGCAACCGACCCACACATCACCAGAGGAATCGAAATCAGTAGCATCCGTTAGGCTTAATGTGGTTGTTTCGCTTGCCGATAAGTCAGATGCTAATGTTGTTCTCGTATCTGTTGCATAGAGAGCCTCGGATTTGAGTTGATTCGTACCATCACCATAGCCAAGCACTACAACATGATTGACCATGTTCTCCTTATCTGTCTCCTTTGTCGTGATTCTAAGATTGGCCGAACTACCTGATATGTTGAAAGTCTTTGTGTTCGTATCACCAATGGTATTGCTGAAATTCATCGTATCTGCATTGAAAGGATAACTATGGCTCTCCCACCAATAGTAGTCAATGAACTTAGCCAAGTCCTTTATCCCCTTGAGATTATTCTCGTTATCGAATCTAGCTGTTATCTCACCATAATTGGTGTTCGTACCTTCCGTCATCGTGCTTGGGATAAGTGCTGTTACTATTGTATTTGTGGCGGTATTCGTATATGTTGTGTTCGTGGTCTCTCTTGCCATCTTAAAGGCAGAGCTCAAGACCTTTATCGTACACCACCCATATGAATCGAAGTCAACCTTCTCTATGTATCCTTTGAGAACTAATGTGTTTTGGGCGAAAAGCTTTATGGCATTTCCCTCTTCTATGTAATTCTTATCCACACTTCCTATTCCAGCCAATCTTAATTCAGAATACCATAAGTTGTTGATTCTCTTGGTCGTGATATGGTCTATAAGCCTATCCGAGAAATTGAATTCCTGTGGAGATTGTGCTGTATCCCTTACCCAAAGACTAAAAACGCCTGGTCTCCCATAAGGAACTTCAATGGTTATCCTTCCAGTGTCTTCTCCTGGCATTACGCATCAACCGCAGCGAATCTTATAACATCATAATAGCCTGTTCCAACAGTGCAATTTATCATATCCACCCAATTCCAATACATATTATCCGTTCCTGGTGTTACTGTCGTATTCAATGTGTAGTTTGTTGTCGAACTCAAATTGAAACCAACCGAGACATCGAGCAAATCTGTACTATCATTCACTAACCAAACACTCATGCATCCTATACTTTGGTTCAAATAGCCAAGTATCTTTATATTTGCTGCATTCATTTCGCTTGTCACATTCCATGGACCGAGAGAGGTATTTTGATTATTTGGTGTAGCATTATACCAAGTCACCGTGTTATATGTCCAATTAAAGCTAATCGTTCCAGTTGATGTATTTAAGGAATATGTTCCGAAATCATTTGAATAAGCTACCGACAAGTTTAATATATCATAATACCACCATTGCGATGTGAAGTTTGTTACAAGGTGTGCGCCACCAAGCGTGGTATTTGCCCACACAGTTATGTTGTTTTGACCAACTGCCGAGGTAATTGAATCATTAATGGGGTCTCCTGTACCATACCACAATACCTTTGCATCATAAATCTTTGGTCCTACGGGAAAAGTGGTCTTTATTCTAAATTCTCCTACTGCTTGTATTTGGTCTATACATGCTTCCTTTACTGAACCGTCATCATATATATCAACTGAAATGTTTGTCGGGTCGGCAGTGGTGGGGCTTTGAAGGGTTCCCCATGAATCCGCACCATCCTCGCAATACCATGCTGCCTTGTTTGCTCCTGTTTCATCGCTTTCTTTGTAAGTAAATGTTAGATTTAGTTCATCCCAACCCACAGGTGCAGTAAAGTTTTGTATGATGTTACAAGTACCAGAAGCGCACGTTGCATTTGTTTCCCAATCTTCATCATAAGCGTCTGTCACATTATTGATTGTACCAGTAGAACTTGCGTCATCATCGGTATCATCTTCTAATTGTAAAAGAGTTGTGTTTGGACCATCATTTAATGAATATACTGCCCAATAAACCTCACTAGCATTTGTCCAGTTTATCCATCTTCCTGCGGTTGTAGCACTCGTATTTGCAGGATAATATATCTTCAAAACCAATGGAAGCACCTGAATTGATGTTGACCTACATATGGTGAAATCTGTATGATTCCAATTATCAACCGAATCGCTTGCCCAACCATCGGCACATCTTGTTTGATTTGTTGTTATTCCAGTTTCGTTATATATGCAATATGAATTCGTGGTAGCATTTGAAGATGTGCATGTTTGGTTCGTACCGTTTATTGTAAATCGTCCTGCGCCCACATCCTCATTTACGGTAATGTTCCATGATATGTATTCAATATCATCTGATTCTGTTCCATTGGTAGAGGTCGGTGTAACAAAATCTACATTCGGTGGAACCAAATTCCAATCTATGTATTGAGTATTATTCAATCCCCAATTACCTGTGGTATCGTTGCAGTAAATATAAATCTGTCTTGTTCCACGAGTTGATGCTGTTGCTTCGATGAACCAGTTGGTTAGACTATCGTTATTCATTGTAGCATTAGTTCCTGCATCGAAATTATACCAGCACCAATCAGCGTTTTCATTCACGGTTACGTTAATGTCAAACTTTGCCTCATAATCTGTTCCATTGGCAGGAGTCAATGTCATCGTCGGTGAAACTGTATCCCCACTTGTTTCCTCTGAGCCGAATGAGACCAAATCGGCTTGCTGAATGACCATACTATATTCCATATCAATCCAACCATACGACCTTGCGACATCAGAATAACGCATCTCATCTATCTCTCCATCCATCTCCTGATTAGCATCTGCTGTTACACCTTTACCTATACGAGAATTACCTGAAAGGACTGTGTTCACCGTGCTGGAGGCATCATCTGAGGATACATTATTAAGAGTCATTTTCACTTTACTCGCTTCTATCTTCAGGCTGAAATAATACCATGTATTTGTTGATATTGATAGGTTTCCTTCATAATTAACAACATATCCCGCCAAGAACTGTTTTGTCGAACCACTGAACAGAAAGTCAAATGCCCTGTTATTACCAGTCCACGCACCATAACCAAATATACGGTCTCCTAGATTATTAACATCAGTATTGAACCAACCTGTTATCGTTCTCACATCTGTTCCATCAACAAAATCTGTATCTCTGGAGAATTGGAAGTAATCCGCACTACCAGGAAAGGTCATACACTTTCCTATCACACAATTCCCATCGGAATCTTCTGTTACGGTTCCCTGCTCGGTTGCATTAAGGAAGTTCTGTGTCACGCCTCTTATATGGCTTGAGTTATACTCATCCATGTGCTGGACGGTAATAAAATTCTCATCCCATGCACCTGTCTCATTCTCCCCGTTTTCGGCAAATTCATCATCATAATACATGAGGAGAGTCTTTCCCCCACTCGGTATCTCTGTCCTTACATGGTATAGAGCATAAAGCCCATCGTACTTGGTATCCAAGTCATATGCTACCTCTGTTCCACCACTAGAGCAAGTACTTCCGTTCACGAAGCGAATGTCAAGAAAGTCGCTTTCCATATCTGAATCATAAGTAACATTTATGAGGGCGGGAAAATCATCCAAGTCTGTACCACTCACACTCGCTATCGTTATTGGTTTACACTTGGCAAAGGTCGCGTTCCACCAAGCCCATTTTGACTGCACAAACTTCGTGTCCTCAATCTCAATCTCTGGAATCCACTCCCTCTTTTGTGGACCCATCTGTGCATTCCATCTACCGACTATCTTAATCTGATGCTCTCCTGGGAATAGCTTATATCCTTTTGGATTCCATGACTCATATCTTAATTCGTATTCGTCATGATAACCAGAGACTTCTCTTTCATAATAACTACAATCGTATTGCTCTCCTGGTTTATCGGGGTCTATTAAAGAAGGGTCCCCGAATGTCTCGTTAGTCCAACAGGTTTTCTTTATGGATGTGTATTTGTAATCCGTGATATTGACTGTGTAATTCTTCAATATGTAATACTCTATGTCATAAACACCACTTCCCTTGAAGTTCTCAATGTCAACCAAAAACTTATCAGCAGGTATCTCATAAGCCAATGGATTTTTAATGATGAATATAGCTTCCCCGTAGGATATGCTCGCTTTGTTTGATATTAATTCAGTAAAAAAATCGTCGGTCTTATAACCGTTCCATGTTATCTCGGGATTGAACTTGACAACAATATCATCAACAATGCTCTTCTTCATCCCCTCTATTCTTATAGTATAAGTCTTTCCCGTCCTCCATGCAATCGCATATTTATTATCGGGACTATTAGGTGGCGCACCACACCATGTTGATGTGCATGCCTTGTCCAAGTGAATCTCTCTCCAGCTTGAACCCCAACTCCGTTTCAGCTTCCAGCTCTCAAGCTCGGGGTTGAATTGGAAAGAAGTTTCTCTTCCCCACGGGTCATAATCCATCGGATACCAGAACACATCCTCATTCACATAGAAATCATACTCAACCCAACATAGTTCCTCCAGTGTTCCTGCACATTTATCTGACCACCTTGTGTCTGTAATCACCATTGCTCCTATGGAGATGGTGTACATTATGTATATGAATATCAATCCTGCTGTTATAGGTATGCCTGCCTTCACCGCCCACTTCTTTGCACTCTCGGCATAAATCCTTTTAGCCACTAAAATTCACTTCCCTCAACTAAAACCATTTGGACATGAAAATCATTATTGTTCTTGGCATCGTTTCTAATCAACACCTTATCGAAATTGACCTCATGCCATTCGATTGTTCCTGCATCATCAACCCATGACATGTTTATCATTCCACCATAATCTATCAACGAACCCAAGTCCATAGCTATCTTTTCTCTTAAGCTCCCACACGATGACCATGTGGGAGAACCAACGATAGTACCTGTAAGAGTGAAGCTTCTTGGATTTCGGAGACCATCTTTAATTAATGTCGTGGGTTCGGTTGTTCCACCCTCAGATGGTTGGTTTGCTGCACTTACCCATTTATTTATTTTTATGAGTGTTTTGGTCCAATTCCTTTCCATCACTGTTGGGTGTATTTCAACATTCAAACCACCACTATCCCACGGGCTTCCATTCATTAATGCCACATTACCGCTATGCATCATTGCCATTATCTCACCAACATCCCCTTTAATTGCTGACCTTGTATATCAGCTATCTGTTCTCCTAATAGTCTTACATCCACATCATTGGATACTTGTGCATTTATATTGAAAGTATTGCTTTGTTCTAATCCCCCCGCATACGCAACTGCTGGAGCCATAGCACCATAGGTGGCGAGAAGAGAGATTATTTCACCTAGGTTCTGCTCTCTACCTGGATATGGATTGTAAGGAACATTGCCACCGAAACCAGTTTGTGCTATGATGTTTTTAAATTCGGTTGCACCAGGAATACCCCACTGTTCTGCTGCTGAAGCACCTGGATAAGTTCCTAGTTGTTCTCTTAGTGCGGGACCAGCAAATTGCTGTCCTATCCATGCACCAACTGCTGCTGATGCCAATATAACAGCAATCTGAATGATATGTACTTTGCTCGTTAAACCCTTTAACTGTGTTCCAAGTCCTGCAAGCCCTTCTTTCAATGCGGTAAATTTTACTTTGGCAAATGCGACGAATTTATCTTTTAGTTCAATTATTCCCCATTTAATGTCCTTAAGGCTCATCTTATTCAAGTTCTTAATCTTGGTTGATACCGAACTAAATGCACCCAATATCTTTGTTTTAACTGAATCAGGAATTATACCTAAAACCTTAGTACCTAATTTTGCAAGTATAGGAAACGCTGTCTTCATGCCGTCAATACCAAGACCCAACATACCGAAAGCCATTAGTCCTGCCGACGCTGCTGCTCCCATTGCAACAACCCTACCTGTGAAAAGCTTGGCTGCGGGGTCTAATGCCATGAACGCTTCACTCCACCACAATAATGTTTCTAACATCTCTAAAGCAACAGGCATGAATACTGAAAGTAATGTGACACTCAGCAACTCAAAGATACCAGTAGCTTCCATTGCGGGTTGTAACATTCCCATGAAGACTCTATTCAGAGCCATGCCGAAGAACATTACAGAAAGCAATTCCATTCGGAACCTATGCATTCCCTTTATTGTCTGTGTTGTTGTTTTTCTTAATTTCTTTTGCCCGTTTGCCATCTTATCATAGTGCTGTGTTGTTGTACGTTGGGCATCTGAAGTTCGTAGTATTTGGCTTCTTATTTCTCTCAATTTCCCTGTTGCCAAGTCTATAACTTCTGTGAGGATTGTGATTCTCTCTACCATACTATTTTGTTCTCCTCTTTATTTCTCTCTCTCGCATCTTAATATCCCTTTCTATTTCCTCTATCAATACATTGAATGTGCTTACCGACATGTCTTTCATTTGTTCGGTGTCCAATCCAAATGCCTTTTGAACATAGAAGCATGCTGTCACACACTCCGATTCATGGTCCCTTGACCCCTTCATGGCCATGGCCATTGCCTCTTCCTTGGTCATTGGCTTGCTGCTTTTTTTTCAGCAGATTTAAAGTCTTCTTCAGAAACACCGAGAACAGCTATCGAGAATTGCTTTATGAACTCTGTGATGTTCTTGGTTAAGAAAGACTCAAGTTCTTCTGGTGGTTCTTCGGGATAAGAACGAGTGAGCATTTCAAGCATATGATTTGTTGTCTCTGTTACTCCTTCATCTGAAGTTGCCTTTTTGGACATCAGTTTTTGCAAATCCGTGAGCTTGACATCTAACTCTAACTTTTTCCCGTCTACCTCTATTTCAGTCTTTCCAAGATACTGGGCAAATCTACCCATTTAAACACCTCCTATATTGTTAGTGCGGAACCTGTTGCATCCTGTGTGTATCCCTCAATGTAATACTTTGGAAGGCATCTCCATGTGATAACCTCTTCTAAATGGTCGTCTGTTCCAAGTGACTGTTCCCTGCTTGTGGCGTAAGCTGAAGCTAATTTGATTTTAAGCTGTTCGCTTCCTGTCGCCAAGTTAGTCCATATGAATTCTATCGTCTTTGGAGTGTATGGATAAACTTCGTATGCTGAACCAGTGTAGTTTGCAACTGCCTTACCGCCCATGTGCATAACTGCCAAATCGCTATCTTTCTTCCTGAGTGTTGTTGTGCATTCCATCATATCCATTACTGGATTCACCTGCTCGTATGTGCCGAATCCGAATGTTGTCACTCGATTTACTGTCCTTTCTCCACCACTAATTCTTATTTCCTTAAGCTGTTGGCTGTAATCTGTGCTGTCTATCGTTAGGCTACCTTCCTGTGCAAAGAATAATTCTTTTGCCATTTAACTCACCTCTAATATCTCCTTATATAGTTCGTTCTCATCTGTGTCCTTTACCCCGAACGCCTCAAAAGCCCACCTCTGGAACTCCTTCCAGCCGAGCTTTTCCTTCTTCTCTTTAAGGGTTTCAAGGGTCCACCCTTTAACCTTCTCCTGAACTTTGACATTCGTAGCGTAAGCATAACCGTTCTTAACTAATGCCCGTACCGTATCTGTATCTGGAACTTCCTTCTCCTCTCCAGGCTCTACATAGATGTTTCCAAATACCAATGTCTTGTTCCTTAGATTTTTAATTCTCATCCTTTCACCATCCTCTTTTCCCAAGCTGCTATAATGTTAGGCAATCTCAATCTGGTAGAAATTACCGCATCCCTAAAGAAATGCTTTCCACCCGCCTTGGGAAGACTTCCACCAAGAGCCGAATAACCGACACCGAATCTTCCCGCACCCGCTTTGCGGACGAAGTGCCATCCTGTTATCCCTCTCTCCTGTATGTTAGCATAACGCATAAATGGATTGATGTTGCCAAGTGCGTCTATTCCTATCCCCACACCCCAAACAACATGATTTTTGTCCTGTTGTGCTTTATAATTGTTGATACTGCTCTGAAGCCATCCTTTGCTTGGAACACCACCAAAAACTCTTTTTGCCATTTCCCTATATTTTGCACCCCTTTTAACATCTGCTGTGATGTATCTACCCAAACCATCCATCTCTTTGGGCATCTTTGTTGTGATGGCTCGTATCTTATCTGCCACCTTTCTTGCGCCCTTAAGTTTAACTCTAATCATATATTTACCTCACACTCAAAGTTAATCATCTGACTATGGACTTTATTGTTCCTGCTATAAGCAATGGTATCTATTCCCATGGGTCTCAATGTTGGGATATGCATTCCCGATTGACATAGCACTCCCCGCTTGGAATTGATGGAATCCCATACGTCTGAAGCAACCGTATCCATCTGTGCCTTACCTTTAGTATGGATTGCGATTGTAGAATTGATTGAGTTGGTTGTCACACCATTCTGAAAAGTGAGTGTGTTCGTGTTTGTCTGAAAATTATTGATTGTGATTAAGGGGAACCCAGGGAAATCCGTTCCCTTGCCTTCTTGTATGTCTGGAAAATCAGCAAATATAAACCTTGAACCTCCACGACTAACGGGGTCTGTGACACCGCCAGAGATAACATTATAAAGTGTATTCCAGCATTTACCTAAAAAGTCACTACCTGTGAGTACCATATCAATCTCTCTTGATTACTTGAAAGCTTTCCTGTCTTTGAACTCTTCCTGTTTGCTTGGATTCCATAGACTTACTGGTCTATAATATCCAACGATTCTACTGAAGACTTCACAAGGCTTTCCGCATTTCATACCAATCTCTTTTGGTTATACAGACAATGGGCCCATTCTGTTACGTCTGTGCTTTAAATAAGATGTAACAACTATATAAGCTTTCAATCTATTAATCTTTTTAGTGAGGCTTCTCCTGCTTTGCCCTGATAGTTCATCCCTTCGCCAACGATTTCATAGACCTCTGTTCCTGAAGTTATCCAGTTCCCACCCTTGAATGAGGAACCATCCTCTGGCCTGTACCAGAATGTGGCATCGCCCATGTTAAGGATACCGAGCTTCACTATCTCATCGTTCTTGCTAACAGGAACCCAAAGACCGCTTACAGCCAAGACCGTGGAACCTATTGTTGCGTCACCATAACTATTATAAGTTCTTGTCAATGCCTTCATTGGCCACACCGAACCGAGTTCGCTTATTATCTCTTCTACTTCACTCATATTACCAAATACTTCCTCCTGAATATATAATTACTTTACAGCCAACATTATATTTAATTCGAGTTCCTATGGCTTGAATAGCAGCAGTCGTGCCGAATTCACCATCACCCGTTATATGTAAATCATTACCACCCAAGTCAACATCCGATGTTATCAGACAGTTATCCGCACAGTCCACATGCCAATCACCTGAACCACCATAGGTACATGTGTCAGTAACAACCCCATCGTTGTAAAACCATGCCCTATCCTCTGTGACATTAAGATTGCCTGCCGAGTCATTGCCATAGACTCTGAAATAGAATTGTGTATAGTTCACTGGTAGCAAATCTACGCTTGCGTTGTAGTAACAATAATCCCCATCGACTGTCATGGTTATGTTCTCTGTCGCATTCATGGTGTTATTTATGGTTGCATAATCTTCCCCCACACCCCACATTGTACCAGTCAAAACATCTTGGGTTTTGTCTGCTGTTTCTCTGTTCGTGACAATTATGAAAGTTATTTCATCGTCCCCACCATTACCATCCAATTCATCATTTATTACGATATTTGGTATGTTGAAATCAACCAAATCAGATAGGTTTTTATTGGTCATCGTTATATTAGCTATCCATGTTGAGTTTGAACCCCAATCATAACAATCTGATTCTGTTGATTCACTCGTAGAACATTCGGTATAATCAGAATTGAAATCAGGATGATACCATAGAGACCACACCGTACCATCTGTTGCGTCCTGTGAACCATCATTATCTAAACCAATGGTATAAGTCATGTTAGTAACATTTGATGTAACTGAAGACAAATCAATGTAGTGATAACCTCTTCCCAATGCGTTATCAGAACAGGCATCAGACCCACAGAACCTTCCCATGTCCATATGTTCATTATCAGTTTCGTATTGTGACCCTGCCGATGCACTACTATTATATAAAACCTCAAAATTTGTGTTATGAATTGGTCTATTAACTACAACTTCAGGATAAACATTAAGGAAACAGTGGTTAAGGTCTTCGTCGGCAGACACGTTTATGAAGAACCACCCGTTGGTATCAGAGGATAGATTCGCTTTGGTGGCTGAAACAAAGTCAATAGTTGGTGGGGATGTGTCTCCTTCTGAATATGTTATATTTAGATATGGTCTTAGTGATGTATCATCAGTCCATTCTTTAGAATAGAAACAAACATCATCAGTTATGGCGGGAGTTCCACTTGAATAAGTACTCTTGAGCCACATGGTTATATTATCATCACCATCATCATAACCCCTTGTAACCATTTGTTTTGTAGTAAAATTTACCCATGCAGGAGCATCTGGTGTGGGATTTATTCCTGTAACAGTCCATCTTTCTTCATAGGTTGTGTTATATTCACCGCTAATAGGTCTTTCATCATAAATCAATTCTGGGGGTGTGGAAACAGCATTCTGTTCATCGCCTTCCTCCCATGGGTCATCTGAAATATTATATATTGAATATGGAAATGTGTGGTGAATATCTACATGATACTCTTCGTTGCTATCTATGGCTTCGGTTGACATCCATAAATGTAATATGGAATCATCAATAGTACTTCCATCTGGAACTGATGTTATATTAAATCTCAATAGGGATTCTAATGCATCACTACTATTGGCAACATTACAAAAGGATGTTGCTGCACCATTACCATATGTGGGGTGGTCGGAACGAATATGTGTATCATCTAAATTTTCTGTGTCGTTATCCTGAAGTATTATTGTTGTTGAGCCTTTTCCAAAGCTAATGTTATCCAAACCAATGACTTCTCCGTAATATTCATAATTCCCAGTAGGAACATAAATTGATTTTGTCATTTCATTCCCATTGAACCGAACAAAAACTCCCTTTTCTTTGCTTTCAACATTAAAACTAATCCATGTATAATTAAAATCGTGAATATTCACAACATAGTTAGGGTCTTGCTCCAAATAGACAACATCATAACCACCCTCAACACCATAAAGGCTCTTGGATTCTTCCACCGCTTTCCAGACCCTATCTTCCTTTGCATATCTTTGTCCACCTATAATTAATTGTCTTTTGTCATTACCTAAATCAATATCAATGCTATTTGGTCTTATGACTTCAGAAATAAGAAGAGGGTCTAATTGAGCATCTCCATAATTGGCAGTCCACTTGATTGTCTCTCGTTCATCTTTTTCAGTAATCATCTTGAATTCCCATACCATTCCCGTATTAAAAACAACACACTCATCTATGCGGTCCACCCATTCTCCTTTTAGTTTAAGATAGACTTGATGATTCTGTATGGCTCTATCAAAACTCATGTCGATAATATTGCTCACATCACAAACCCTAATATCATACTTCCAATTAGTATAATTAAAATAAGTCTCACAATAATCTCCACAATAAACATCTTCGCCTGTAAATGCTCCACCTGGTATAGCCATTAGGACTAAGATGAGGGTTGAAATGCCACCCACGCCCATGACGGTGATGCGCTTGCGATATTTGAACACTCGTTGCACTAACTCTTTAATTTTCAAGCGAGCAGAACGCCATAGAGACACATCAATTTTCTCTAAGGAAATCTCTCTATTATGTTCCTCTCTTCCAAAGATAGACCTATGATTGACTTTAAGATAGTGCCAATAAGAATTTCCAGTTTTTGTTACTTGGTGGGTATGTCCGACTCTTGCCATGATACCACCTATACCCAAACGCTTGCTGTCCCGTTATACCAAATATAATGAGTGCAAACATCCTCACCATCAAGACAAATCCTTTGTCCTGAACCAACTGCCACACCACCTGTGGTATTTATCCATTTCGTAGAATTAATCGTTATGTCATTTGCTGTTGCGGTATCATCACAGACATCCGCATCAAGAAGACATGCATCCTCTCCAGCACAAGTGAAGTCTCCAAAGTCCTCACTCTGCAAGTCCTCATCTCCAACCAAACCTGCTGCTGTGAATGCTGTTGTGAATGTTGGTGAATCGGCTGGTGCATATCCTCCACTCCCATGGTCTCCCCAACCAAATGCTGTATCCCAATCCTCATACTCATAAGTTCCATTATCGACATTAGTATCTGTCAAAGAACATAAGTCGCTTGTGTTATCTGTCATCCAATCGCAATCCAAGGTTCCCTGAAACTCGCTGTCTGTATGCACATCTCCTACAAAATAGGTTTCATTGTCTGTTGTATCGAATGTCAGCCATCTCTGGTCCTGTGTTCCGAATATGAAGGTTGCTCCATTCGCATATACAGGCTCAAACCACATTATGCTTCCACATGTATCAAATGACATCCTTATTGCTGACTGTGTTGGGTCTCCTGAATCTCCTAGGTATATCGTTCCGTTGTCGCATGCTACTCCCGATACTGTTAAGAATTGTTCTACTTCTAATCCGCTTCCTAGTCCCCATGGGTCTGTCGGTATCTTGTTTATCCCTACTAAATCAGAATTTGCCTCGACCACTAATGTATCTGTATCCACCGTGAGGTTCTTTGCACACACCAGGTTCTCATCAAAGGTCTCCGCTATGTTCGTGAATGCCACATCGGTTTGGTTTGCAGTCCAATATGGGTCTAGTTCTGTACCTCCCGCATCCACACAGAAGTCTGTATCTGTACCTCCAGTGATGTTTGTACAATCTACATGAGTAGTGTTGTAAGTTATATAATCAAGCTTGCCTGTCCACGGGTTCATTATGACCTGATAATCATAGACCCCATAGCTTATTCCTACCAGAGTCAACAGCATCAAAGCTGTTGCAAATATCATTACCTTCTTCATTAATACCAACTCGTTGTATGTACAGGTAAGTTGTTTGCATTATAGGAGAAGTCCCTTACTTCTGAACCTGCTCCTACCCACCTCACCATCTGTGTCATGTTGTTCCCAGTATAAGCATAACTGAATGTGGCGTAGCCATCTGTCACCGACTCCGTTCTAAGTGCATTACTAAAGCTACCGACATTGGCGATGCTTAAGTTTGGACCGACTATCTGTTCACCCATATCTGATAATTACCTCCGCACTCTTACCGCTTTGAGCAGTAAGCTTCAAAAGTAATCTCTCATTCAATGGGTATTGTGTGAATGCTGTCATTCCCACTTCAAAATGTTCTTCTCCAGTCTCGTCGTGACACCTGAATCTTGGGAAGAATTGCTGGTTCCCTTCCAAGTTCTGAACATTCAATAGAACTATATCTCCCTCAACGCTAAACCTTCCACTCATAATATCAGTCTTGACCATTATCATATCCAAATATCCAGTAAGCTTCGGTGTCTGATGTTCCTCATTTGATGTAAGCTTGACCCGATATTCCTTCGTGTCGTTCTCGACTGAAATCTTTATAGCTTCCTTAAGGCTCGCTTGTGTCATATTCAATCCTTCGTCCTATCATGTTCAACTGGCTATGCGCTTGGCTCAAGCAAATCGCTATCTGTGCCTGTCTTCCTGCAAGCTTCCCGCTTATGCTAAGTCTTCCCGCACTGAAGTCAATCGCCTTCCCCTCGAACATAGCTAATGCATTGGCTGCTGCCACATTCACAACTGGTGCTTGGAACTTGCTCCCAACGTCTGTCGTCCCAACTGTCTGTCCTGTAAATTGTTCACAATAATTAACGGCATCCTCTACGAATCCGACAAGCCATGGGCTCCCATAGGTCCCTACTCCTGAACCGACAGTCGTAGAACTATCATAAACTCTACTACCTGCCTTTCCTGCCAAATCCCATTTGGTTATGGCCATTTACATCACTTGTAATAACCTGTCCAGATTACACTACCATTTGTATCGTTCGTGACATCCAAATCGACAAACCAACTTAATGTTCCTGCGAACAATGTTGGTGAACCATCGATTACGGAATTAACACTCTTCAGTTTCCAGCCAGTATCGAACATTATCTGGTCATCCTGGTCTTTCATCTGAATACGTGCGCTACCCATTGCAGCATCGCTGAATGCATTGAAATGCATTTGGTCCACTGTCCCATTCAAATCCGAGCTTATTCCTGTTACCAATGAACCTACGCCCGATGTGAATGCGAATATCTTTTGGTATAATGCGACTGGCTGGAAGGGGTCTCCTCTTCGATTTATCTCGGTCATTGTCATTTAGACCACCTACCAATCACCGCTACCAATAGCTATCCACGTGAAGCTTCCTGTTGCTGGACTACCTGTAATCAATGCTGAACCAGCTACAACCCAATTGACTCCGCAAGTATCCTCTGCGAGTACTGCTGTTGTGACAAGGTTATTTGCCAAGCAATATGGTGCTGCTTCATACTTCTTTCCGAAGTTGATTACCTGTGAACCACCGACCATCACACCATCACCAACTTGGATATTATCTCCTGCTGCTGGTGGACTGCCTCCGCCTATGAAACTCTGTTTGTTGGCTGTGACTTCCTGCGCTCCGATATGCACTGCTCCCACTGCTGCGGAACCTAGTGCTGGTTCTGTAACCGCACCGCTTCCAAGTTCGCCTGCTCCAAGCTCACCTGTTCCGATTGCTGTGGTTGTACCACTAATGGCTGTTGATAGCACTGAGTCTGATATTACGCTGCCGATTTTTACTTCGCCAGACTTTAATCCGTCTATCATTCCTATTCCCATTTAATTCACCTCGTTTTAAATATAAGGGAAAGGGCTTACGCCCTTATACCTTAACTACACTCAATGTGCGCACACGCTTCCATTCTCAAGTATCGTGCATGCCATCTTGCTGTGAAAACGATTCCAGTAAGGTCCTTTGTAACGTCGTCGTACCTCTCCATGGTTATCGGTCTCTTCTCTGCAAGACATAGTGCCCAATCCCTGTCGATTATGTATGCGTATTCGACATTGTTGACATTCCTGCTCACCCAAACCTTCATGCCATAGATTGTTCCAATCAATGACTTGCTTGGATTCGTAACTCCTGCCTTGTCTGCCTCGACAAATGTATCTATCTGTCGAATGTCACTAGCTATCTCTGGTCCTATTATGAAATCAGTTGGTCTGTAACCATCCGCTTCCAAGAATAGCATTCCTGCTGCGATATTTGCTATTGTTATTGCTGCACCACCTGAAACCATATGTCCCGTAGTGTTTGCATCCGCACCTGTCTCTATCTCTTTTAATATCAAAGCATCCAACTTCTCGGCCATCTTGTATCCTGCGTACTCGATGTTCCTCTCAACGACTCCGAAAGCTGCGTCCTCAATCATCTCCTTTGTAATGACGGGTCTCACTCCATATTTAACTGGTGTGAGGTCGAAGCTTGAATACTGTTCAACGTCAACTGGTACTTCCGCACCTTCTGATACCTTATTAATAGAAATGGTATCAACTGTTTGTAATATTACTGTGACTTTGCTGCCTGGAATATCCTGTGGTCCAAGCCTTAGTCCAAGAAGCTGTGTAGCAAAAAGTTTCTTTCTTGCTGCTTCAATCACTTTTCCTAAAATCTTGGTTGGGATTATCTCAAGCTCAATGTCCGTTGATAAAAGGGTCTCTCTTAGTGTTTGCATTTAAATCACCTCAAATCCTTAACAGTCCCCAGAACTTCTGGTTCGCTGATGCTGTGTTCAATGCCCTACCTATTGCGACATATGAACCTGCTGCCAATGCACCCTTTGATGCAAGTTGAGCTGCAAACGCACTACCCGACGAACATTCTGCTCTAAATGGAAGTCCTGCTGTGGCTGTACCACCTGCATGTATTCGGAAGAATCCCTCTGTACAAACTGTGACTAATTCTCCTGATGCTGCGTTGTTCATTGCCATACCCACTACCGATTCCTGGTCGTGGCCTGCATTAGCAAGTAGAACATCACAACATTCCTGCATGGTGACTGTGTTGTGTGCTGTCGTTGGTGAACCTGTGTCTCCCTTAAGGAATTGTCCACCGCTTACCGCTTCTGAGGCCCCTGCTGTATAGTAACCGCCTTCTCCTGCGTATTCCAATACTGGTGTTGTTGCCATTTAAATCACCCTAATATCCCCAAGAACCATCTCGTCTTTTAGCGTCTTTCATGTAGAAGACTGCTGACTTCCCGATTCCTTCTTTGACTAATTCAAAGTCGAACTCTGGTTCAGCTTCCTCTGTCACAACGCCCTTTGTCTCTGATGGCTCCTTTTTTATTTCTTTAAGTTCCTCTTGAACTTTATCTAAATCATCCTTGAATGATTTCGCCAACTCTAAAATCTGTGTATTGACAGATTCCTGTGGCTCTTCTTTAGGTTCCTCTTTTGGTTCCTCTTTAGGCTCCTCTGGAGGTTCCTCTTTTGGCTTCTCTTCTTCTGCCATATCCTTCACCTCTTTAGTTATTTTCGCAACTTCAGCTTCCTCTTTGAAGGCTTCTGCGATTGCGAAGGTTGCTTCTGTGCAACCAGGTGTCTTCACAAGACCCAATCCTGTGAAATCCAATCCTTTAACTACTGTCTCATCTTCTTCTCTGACCAATTCATCTGCTATCGCTTCAATACTGACAAATCTGACTAACCCGTTCCTCACCATATCAACTATACCTGGGTGATAAGGTGTGTTCTGGATTACTCCCTCGAAATCAATTCCCTTTCGTGTGGTGTGGGGTTCAAAGAATCCCACGTTGTCCTTCATTGATTCCGTATGGTCCACGCTGATTGTGTTGCCACTATACCTTGCGTTCTTAAGTTCCTTCATCTTGTAAGTATGACCATTACGGGATGTGCTTGCTGTTATCATTGTGCCTTTAACTTTTATTGAATTGTTGTCCTTTGTCTCGGTCAAACCCTCTGTTATCACTGTTAATGGACTGGAGTACTTCAATGTTTGGTTCTCCAAAATCATTGGTTTCACCTCGTTCTTCTTTCTCCACTGACTATGACAAACAGCCGAACGCTGCTTCTGGTCTGGGAATTCCTTGTTCATTACGCCATTTCCCATGCATCGGCTAATGAATTTGCCTTGCTCCTCTCCAGCGTTTGGTTTTGGTATCGGCATTTAACTTCCTGTCCTTATCTTACCGTGTGCCTGTCTGAAATATGGTGTTTCAGGCACAGTTTCCGACATGTATCGTTCAAGTTTCTCCTTCTTAATGAAGTAGTTCCTTCCCATGTGTTCGTTAAGTCGTGAAGTATCAAAGACTTTCTGTTTCTCAGAACTGAGTTCAACGTAGTCTGTAACGTGTTCGGGCATTCCTATCTTCAACCCACTCGGGAGCTTAACTGTCTTAACTCCCTCTGTCTTTCTCACTTTCCTTTCCGCATTCAACATCTGTCTTAATGATTTCATACTAATTCCTATTTATTCTTTTTTTCCATTTTGCTAATTCATCCAACCAGTCAGCCTGTGTATCGAAGTCTTCTTCCTTTGGTTTTTCTAACATTGGTCGAGTACATAAAAAATACTCTTTGAATTCTTTCAATAACTCATTATATGCTACCCAAAGTTCCGACCATTCAAGGTGATTGCGAGGCTCTTTTTTTATTATTCTCATAACCCATCATTAATCCTATTGTATTTGACCATAGCCTTCAACCAATCAGCCTGTGTATCAAAGGCATCTTCTTTAGGTGGCTTGGGCTTCCCATTTGGTTTGGGAGGTCCCATGCCTGGCGGTCCACCGAATCCAATGGTTGGTTCAGGTGGTGGGTAATTCTCACTGTCCATTAGGTCGTTGATGAAGTTATCCCATCCTACTATCTTGAATGCCACCTCGGGTGGAACTCCTGCTTGGTTCAAGTTCTTCACCATCTCACCCTTGACTCCCTCTTCCTGTATGCTCATCTCACGCCACTTGATTTTGGTGTCGCCATAGACGCTGAATATCTTGTCGTGAATCACTTCAGTCATGGCATTCCTAAGTGCCTTTACCTTCCTATCGAAAGCCTGAAGCTCTATGTCTGCGGTTGCTTTGTTTGAGGTCTCCCCACCTCTAATGAATATCTCTGGAACACCTAACCCTGCTATGAGCTGGTTCTCCATGTGCTTAATCAAACCATCGGGCTGCACCATCCTCAAGTCAGAGGATATGGATTTAAGCTCGACTGCTGTGGATGTTATGATGTCCTGTCCAGGTTCCCTCCCTTCAATCATGTCGATGTATTCCTCTATTTGAGGACCACTTGCTGGACTGTCATCTGTTCCAAGCTTGTGATGCATGGTCGGATGACCATACCTGTGAACTACCTCACCCAAGTCTGCCTGATAGTTCAAAAGACTTGTCAATGCTCCTTGGATTGCCTTTAAATCTGAGTAACCATAAAAAGCAGGACCAATCTCATTCCATTTGAAATGAGCTATCTGTTCTAATTTAAAATCTATTTGCTTTTGTGTTCCAAGAACCTGTCGGTATTTGATGAGTTGACCGTCATTTCCCCCACCTTTAGCTACCACCACATACATCTGGCTTGGTGGAAGGAGCTTCATTGAGCTTATTTCTGCTCCTTTGACATCCAACTCAAGATAAGCGTTACCGTAGATAATCATTTGCCTTAACACATTCAACATGAGCTGTTCAAAATTGTGTGTGTCTACAAATTTCTCAATTGTAGTCACACTTCCACCATCCAACTCATAGCCACTCTGGATTGCGAAATTAGAAAGGTTGTCTACCGCGTTCTTAGCCACTGGTATGGATGTATAAATATCCTCATAGAGTTTGAAGTTCTTATCCAAATGTGGAACAGTCCATTCGTTCTCTTTGTCCTTCACTTCGGCATTAAAACCATACTGTGGGGTCAATCTCCCGATAGCTTCCTTTAATGTTCTTGGTTTCTCAGAAATAGATTTGCTCTTAAGTGAATAATTCTTTGTCCTAAAGAAATCTAATATTGCCATTCATCTTTAAGTAATGCGTAACAACTATTTAAATGTTTCGTCAATTTGTTACCTTGGCTTTTCGTAGACATTGTGGGCATGTGGCATAATATTTGCTTTTGCCTTGGTAATCCCAGACATAACTACATTTATGGCATTTTAAAATCATAAAAACTAATTGGTAGTAGTCTTTAAATACGTTTGCTTATCTTTGAAGGCACAATTGAATACATGCAATCCTAACCTTGGTTCAACACAATTTCTCAATATTGTCGTATCGTTCACTTCAAATCCTTTTATTTTCATTAACTCTTTATTTGGAAGCATGTGACCACGTGTTTTTATCTTGAACGGTGATATGTGGAAATTGCTCCAAAAATAATGTCTTCCAACATCGTGTGGTATTATTAGCGGTTTATACCAACTTATTACGTTCTCGACCACCCATTTACATTTGGCGTATCCTTGCAATAACAAGATTTCTTCATAGAGCTTCATATTTGGATATATGGGTGGGTTTTGGTCGTGCCTCGCCTTTCTTATTCTACTATGTGTGGGGCATGGTGGTGATGACCACATAAAATCAAACTCGTTGAAGTGGTCTAAAAGATATTGGTGAGCATCCGTTATAATCACTTTATCATTTGGAAAGAACTCTTGGTACATCTTGGCTATCTTTGGATTGTTCTCTATTGCTACAACATCTACATCCTTCCATAGCTTTCTATTTCCACCTATACCAGCATATAAATTCAATACTTTCATGGTTCCTCTAAATAGTTGCTTGTGCAGAATCCGTCTTGCTTGGTCCAAGGAAGTCCCTTAATTTCTTCTTCTTATTGCGGTTGACACCTTTAGACCAGAATCTCATGGTTGTAAAAGTAGATGATTCTTTCTCAAGGGTCCGAACAAAAGGAATGTCGTGCTTCGGACACCTTAAACCTTGTTCGCCTTTTTTCGTACACTTGTAAGCTGGACATCTCCAGACGATGTGTTTTTCGATTGGCATAGCTCCTTCTTCTTTGCCTCTATTTTTAACCTCTGTTCCTCTATGAGCTTATCCTTCTCTTCGGCTGTCATGTCTTTGATGGTCATTATCCTATGCTTATATCCAACAAAGGCCATATGCAAGTTCCTTAACTTCCTATCTATCTCTTCCTTCTTCATTTATTATTCTCCTTTATCTCTTTAAGATGCTCTTTATAATCGGGTGTCTTTCGCCATTCATTCCATGCCTTTTGACAGCGTTGTACTTGCTTCTTACATTCATCACATTCATTCTTTTCATTACAACCAGACTTTCCACAACCATACCCATAATGACATGGCATGAGTCCACCACCACCATCCGTAGAAATGAGACAACCACATTCCAATTCCCTATCATATATTCTATCAGCCATTCTATCCGTCCCTCATCTTAAGCCCACCTTGGGTACATTCCCTTACTAAAAGATAACATTTGTTGCATATCTCGTCCAATGGACTCTTATCCTTCTCTCCGTATAGCTCTTTACAAAATCTACATTGTTTATCTAACATTTTAAATCCTCCTTCCAAATACTGTGTATAGTGTTCCAAGGAATGAACAATTTTCCTGTGCCTTCTCTTTCTGTTTCCTTTATTACAATTCCTTGATTTGTGATTTCAAGTAATTTGACATCATCCCAGGTTTCTTTTGTTCCGTGGATAGTGACAATTTCGTCAATCCAATCACATTGAAAACAATGGCATATTTCTTCTTCCATAATTCCTCCTAAATTGATACATGAATATCCTTTCCACACCATTTACTGCCACCTAATCTAATCTTCACAGCACCTACCCTTACAGGTGGTAGCTCGTTCTTCTCGCAATAGCTTCCGTCCCATTCAAGGAATCCTCCTGTTGTGACTATGAACTGCCTTAAAAGATTCACTGTCTTGGTGTTCTTGTTTATCTCAGGCACTTCAAATGGCATGGCTGACATCGAATGGTTGTGTCCTCCAAGATAAATGTCCGCATTGACGCATAGCTGCCTCAACTTGTCTACCCGATTCAACTTGCCTCCAGGTGTGCTTCCTCCACCCGTTGTGTGGTGTGCATAGATGAAGTAATGGTTTACAGGCTCTTTCTCTTCCTTCCCATGCCTATTCCGTTGCGTTCCCATTTGGTATTCAATGACAGCACTCATCCCGAGATAAGGTATCTTTAGCCTGTCGCATACTGAAATGGTTGGGCTATATCCGACATACTTTGAGAGCCTTTGCTCATGATTGCCGTCTATTGCGCCTATTATCTGGCCCTTAATCGGGGTTAAAAGCTTAGTGGCTTCATCTATCTGCTCTTCGAGAGTGAGGTTCTGATTGAAAGGAGTTGTAGGTGAATTCAAAGTCGCACAATTAAGGAGGTCCCCCATGAGGACTGTGCGAGAGTTCTTATGTGCCTTAATCCAATCTATATAGCCAATTAGCTTCTTCCTTGATTTCTCGGTGAATCCTTTGTCCCCAATGTGAATGTCACCTAGAGGAACAAGAAAGGCTTCCACGCCTTTAACCCACGTAGAGGCGAATTTCATAACGCTTGATATTGGAGTGATGTCTTTATAAAGCTTTCGGCTTTAAAGGGGTCTAAGGGGTCGGGAATTAGATTCAATTAATAAAATGTCTAAATTACTAATGTTTGAACCAATTAACAAATCGGTCTAATTATCTAACAAGTGTTCGATTTATCGAACAGGGTCTAAGGTTTCCTTAAAATTAGTTCTCTCTTATACCATATATACTATAACACAATAGAATAAAGTACTCATGTCTAATCCAGTTTTCTGTTGTAAGGCTATCGCCTTCAACCACGCTGTAACATTTCATCATTATAACACTTCTCACATAAGAATACATGGATTGTATGGAATCCATACTTCCCTTTAACTACCCTCACAGCTTCCTCATCACACATAAAACATTTTCTGTCCATATACCCACCGCCTTAAACACCACATCAAAGGTAATAATACAAAGACCTCATGGTAAAACAAGAATATACACATATAGACTGGTGCAGCTATCGAATCGAAGACTAATTCCTTCTTAGTTGTGTTCATGTAGTTTAACATATCAATACCCATAAGATATACAGGTTAATGCTTCCAACAAACCACCAGTAAAGCAGGAATCCACTAAGGCTCCACCTTTGACCTCTCCAGTATCTCATGTTCTCTTCCTCTTTCTCCAATTATCGAATTGAACCAATAATGATATTGATTGAACTACCAATACAATCGAAGACAGTATTAATGCAAAATATAAAGCAGGTATTACCCACCAACTCATTCTATCCACCTCCATGTAGTTTTCTATGTTCTTTCCATTCTTCATAATCAACAAAACAATCTCCACAGTCCCAACAAAATCTCATATTACACATTTTCCCATCTCCATCTATATATTACGAATCTTTTTGGTTGACTTAAATCATACTTTTCACTGAAATATAAATCAAACTCTTTCCATGTGTTGAATCCATCATTTTTACATACTAAAGAATGATTAACACAACCACTAACCATTAAAATTATTATTAACATTATTATTACTTTAATCATTTCTTTACCCCACAGAATTTGTATCTCCCTTTGAATTTGTTATCACAATCGTCCTTGAATCCACATCTAAGTCCAGGCTTATATTTGTGTTCTTCCTTTAATATCGCTAATATAGGGCATGTCTTAAGGACTGCATTTCTCCTTAAACCTACTATCTTCCTTATCTCATACACTTTAAGTCCAAAATATACAGATAATTCCTCGACTGTTGCACCGTCATCAAAAGCATCTGCAATTAAATCATTTCTTCTAACCTTATCTGTTGATAATACCCTTGTTTGGTCATATCTAAGTCTCATACTGTCCATTCCTCCCCACAGTTATCACATCTGCAATATATCTTATCATCATTAGGCTTAAGTCCAATCTTCCAATAGCTTCTTGCTCCACATATACACCCTTTAGGCTTCATAACAACATTCCTCTTGGTAACATTTCTCACATAATGCAGAATATCCTTTTTTTAATGCCTTCCTATATTTATTATCTTTGAATTTATCACGCTTTAATGGTTCAAAATCCTCTGCATCAATCCAAACTAAAGCATGGGTACATTCCCTTATCCCGCATTTATCGCATGTGTTCATATCTGTCATGTCTTGCACCCCCATAAATATAAAGGGGAGATTTTACTCTCCCTTTATCTTCTCAACTACTTGCTTGTTAAACACTTTCTTCACTTGGATTAACTTGCATACTATTGGGTCTTCATTGTTGTTCTCTAATATCACCTTTGCTTGTTCTATTGCTGATTCTTCAGTTAGAAACACAGTGTTTGAAGCTATCTCTTCCATATCGTCATCTACAACAACAAAATACTCTGTTGGCACTTCCTTTCGTGGTCTTCCATTCGGTCTGCTAAGTATTTCCTCGTTCCAATACCATCGCCCTTTATCTATGTCCAGATAGTAACCTTCTTCTCCTGTTATTTTTGTTACTATTGCTGTCTTACCTGCGAGTTTTAACATGCCCTCAACGACATCGAATTTATCCTCTTCTAAATCACTTGCTATCTTAACTCTATCTCCTATCTTAAATTTCATAATTACCCCCTTAATTTGATAGTATAATAGTCCTCTTCTATAACTACACCGTCGCTAATTGCTCTCTGTAAGTGTGTTTGTGCTGTCTTTTGACAACATTTAGCTAATTCACAATATTTCTTGTAAAAAGTTTGTTTCTTTTTTACCTTTTTACTTTTTAATATGATTTCTATTATCTGCATAGGGTTCAATAGAGCCACAAAGTTCGGGTTTATCTTGTCATCTATGACATTCGCTGAAACGATAACACCCTCTTGGACTTCAACTAACATATTTCTTTGGATTCCCTTTAATAAGTCATTATAAACGCTTGGGTCGAATTTGAAAGATATGTCTACTTTTCTATCGTCATTCTCGACTTTAAACAATAGTCCAGATACCTTTTTATCTGTAAGACCATATACTCTCATTATACACTTCATTTAAGGATTCCTTAAACCTCTAAATCGACGGGAACGAACGAGTGAAAATCTACACCCCACATGCCTACAAAACTCATAGCTTTCCCCTTGCGCCAGAGACTTTGCCATAGCGTTTGCCATGAGAAAACTTAGCATGAACCGTCCTTTCGCCTTAAAGGTTTAATATATCTGTTTCAGGATAACGCATAGCCATATCTGCCTTCATTTCCATGTCCTCGAAAACTATGTCTATTATCTCTTCCATAGCTTCTATTGTCTCTTCATCTAATTTGATTTTGTGCTTCTTTTCAATTATGGCTCTAATTCTCTGTACTATGTCTATTGAATAGCTCATTTAATCCTCCTCAACTTCCATGGTGGATTCACACATATTAGCGTCAAATAAATCTATTGCTTTGTCTCTCGCCTTTAATTCGTTTTTTGCTCTAACAAATACAGATTTGGTTAAGGTTACAAAGTATTGCATCTAATCCACCTTCTCGTCTATCTCTACTTGCTTATCTAATTCACGCCTTAAAATAGCAAATTGACGGCTTAAATTGGCTCTAGTTGGTTCAATCTCTTTAGTTACCTCGACCTCATACTTCCTATATGAGCCACCATTGTCCTTAATCGTCCTTCCTAAGACTAATTTTATCACATTCTCACCTCTAAATATTTAACATAAGTATTTAAAAGGATTAATCTTTATTCCAATCCTCTGTCTCTATCATCATGGTTACATAATCGAAGTCTATCTCATTATATAGATGCTCTTCTTTCAATCTCTTCTTAACCTGATTCGTAATGATTGAAGCTATGCCAAATATGTTATATGCTATGCTCTTCTCGCTGCATGGTTCATCTATTGATTGCTCATCTGTATATAGAGATTCTTCATACCTCTTACACTCATTAGCTGACATAGGGTTGACTGTGAATACCCTCATTAGCTGCCCACCCATTCGTGCATCTATGTATAGCTTGATATTGGGCTTGAATTTAACCGTCTTCCATATCATCTTACGGCTCTCCATGCTGTCAGTTGCAGCTATAACTATCGTTTCAGTCCATACATACTTTTCTTCAAACATAAATGGCATAATGGTTATACTAGTGCCAGTCATATATGCAACCATATCAGCTAACGCTTCCACCTTTAATTGTCCGACACTATCTAATGGATATAATTGATTAGGGAGATTGTGCTTTTCTATCTTATCTGAATCCCACACTGTTATCCTTTTAAACCCCACCTTTGCAAGACAAAGGGCTGTCGCTGAACCAATAGAACCCGCACCAATTATAGCTATGCTTTCTTTTTGGTGGTCGGCGGGGTTTATTATCCCTAACTGTCTCCAATAGTCCACCTTAGTATCCATAGTATATCCCGAAACTATCTTTATAAAATCCCTCGCCTTCATCTGCTATCCTATCTTCATCTGCCTGGATATTGCTTATCGTTTTCTTTGTATTCCACCATTTCGATTTCTTCCAAATCTGTGATATTTCCACATTCTTGCTTTGTTCGGCTGCCCATTTCTTCGCTTCTGATAGCGCATTGTCTATGGTTGGAATTAATCCGTCTATTGTAAATTGCTTTCCGTCTTTTGTGTTGCCGTCAATCCTTACAATCATCTGTCCAACTGAATTTGTCACTATTGATAAGACAGGTGTAAACATCTTCATCAAATTTTTAATGTTATCTGTATCTGTTATCGACCAGAAGGCTTCCATTCCACCATGACTATGCCACCAACCTCTGCATTTTTCCCACATTTCTGGATTCGTTGTTATGAATCCCTCTAACGTCTTGGCTACATCTTCAGCAGTTATTGTGACATCACCACCTGACGCAATTTGCTTGGGTATTATTATGTCTTCAACAATTATTGTTCCATTTATTGTTTCGTCGCAAATCAATAATCCACCTGCTTCATTGTCACCCATGACTTCTGATATGGCTAATATTTTATCATAGACATCTTTGGTTATTATCACTTCATGCTGAATATCGTTGCCTGGTAATGTTATCTCCATTATCTCACCTCCAATTATCTCTCCAATCTTCCCAATCCTCATGCTCATCACCCATGCTTACTGATTTTAGGTAACTTATCATCATGGACACCGCAACCTCTATCTCCATATTGGCTGCCAATTTCTCTATTTCGTCCATATTACCCCAACATGGCTGACCGTCACTAATATGTGGGTGGTCGTAATTGTAACTTGACCTTTTTTCCAGATTCCTTATTCTTATCCCTTGACCTACACCCCATGTTATTCTAAATGAACCTACATATATCCTTCCCACAACATCACCACCTTCTTGGACTATGGCGGTTAATGGCTCTGTGATTATTGTTATTAGTCCGTCCACAACACAAATTGTCCTTACACCTTCTATATTCATTATGCCTTTAACCTTACTGGTATATCCACCTCTATCATTGGCTTTAGCTTTGGCTATGCTCTTCTTCAACATATTTCTCTGTTTGACCAAAGAGCATACTTCATTGGTATAATCATGTAGATTGTCGGACATATTCTTTACTTCTCTCTTATATGTTCCTATCTTAACTTCCTTCGCTTCCATTTCTTTGTCCATTGAATTGTATATAAGGTCTTTGATTTCAGATGCTGTTTTGCGAATACTGATTTTAGGCTTTGCTCTCTTCATCTTAGAAACAATTAAAAGTATTGATTTCATCACACTCTCCACATGCTTATCTATCTTCCTGGTAAGATATTCCCTTCTAATCAAAACATAAGGATTCCTAAAATATGCCACGATTTCTCTTTTACGTCCTATGGTTAATTCAGTCCACCCTTCACTATCTGGAACATCACCAAAGCATATAACGATAGTTCCAGAATCCTCTATGTAAGGCATAGGGCTTGAGTTCACAACAACCCCTTTAAAATCCTTATTCTTGACGTTTATAATCGTGTTAGTCAAATAATCATATACCTCTTCACTCATTCCCTCATTATTAACTATCTCTAAATCCATAATATCTCCTTAAAATAAAATGGGGGTTTTACCCCCCATTAACTGCTGAAGTAATTGTCACTACTGAATTGTCACTGCTTATCTTTGCGTTGCTATTTGTCACTGTGCCATTAAGTCTAATCGTTGCAGAAGAATCTGGCTCGACTTCGGCTTGTTCTAAAAGCTCTTCAATCGTCGAACCAACCTTAACGCACTGTTTCTTGACTCCATTACCCATTACACCAAGATGCACTATAACGGGCTTGTCACTTCCTGAATTTGCACCTGTCATATCTTCACCTTTTCCCTCATCAATACCTTTCGGTAAGCATAATTCGTCCAAAATTGCTTGTTGGTTATGTTCGTCCAAATTCTCTTTATTCATCTAATCGCCTTTAAACCTCTAAATTGCTTAATATAATAAGGGCTTTCGCCCTTAAACTTTTGGTAATTTTCCGAGTTTACCCATTTCTCCTTCATAGAGAATCCTATATTCTCCATATCCTCGCCATGAAACTTGTTCAACTCTTACCATGTCTTTTCCTTTAATCTCATCATACCACACATAGCATCTAACTGCACCATTCCAAGAAGCGCAATAAGTTTCCATTCCTGAATCCTTGCTTCCGCATCTTGTGGCTGCTCCTCTATTTCCCTTCAAAGTTCCGTAAAAGTGAGACATAAAATTCACTTCCTTTAGTCAATACCTCTTTAGGTAAGTATAATTATTTTTTCACATCTAAAACGTCAAAACCAAAAAATCCTTTGCTTCCGTCAGTATAAATCACTTCAATAGATTTCTTATAATTATCCACATATATCATACTTGCTACTTTCATTTTAACGTCCTCCCTCTAATTTTACCCCATTCAATGGGTCTAATCTTCCCGCATCTAATACATAACCATAAAGGAGAGGGGTTTAAGGGTATTCCCTTATCTTGGTAAACCATCATACCCCCACATTCACAATTCATCTTATCCCTTCACACAAAGTTTAAGAGCATAATCATAATGGCTATCTATCACCTTATTAGTGTCGTGTTTTTCTCTGCCTATTGCTGTGCCTACACCTATAAAGAACGCCATTATTGCCTTTAACTCATATTCTGTTAAATTCATAATTCCCGCACATTCAAAGAGATATTAAGCTTTCGCACTCTCTGAATATGTTTCGGGTTTAAACCTCTTTAATCTCCCAAAAGGATTTTTGTTGTTCATATTTCACTAATTTATATTTCTCTCTCCAGGCATCTAAGCATCTTTCTTTATCCTCTTTAGTCTCATGCCCCTTAACCTTCTCAACACCACATATACGACATACGACGATATGCTTAATCTTGTGATTCATATCGACCCAATAAGAGAATACCACAAATCCTTACATGCACTTCAGGACTTATCGGGTTTGTTGCTTCAATATGAGATTCAACCTTATGCATTAGGGTCATCATACCTAACAACCTTACCTATGCTTTAATTCTCTCATTGTTTAGTCATATCACCTTAAAGATTGGGTCGCTTTCACCCGAATCCCAATCTAAACCTTCTCTACATCTCTGAATAATTGCTCACTCGGCTGTTTGACTACTTTACCATTTACCAGGTGAACCTCTATTCCTGAACCTGTCATATACAGCATATTATCCTCCCTATCAATACACTTGTTAAAATTGTAAATATCAGATACCTAAATAGGGATAAAGGGCTTCCCTTAAACATGCTCATACTTCTCAGTAAGGTCATAATACCCTTTTCTCCTATCAAGCTTATCCCTAATCCTCTGCATTAAGTTCATATCACACCTCTCTTAATGCTCATAGCCACATTAGAAAAATCCTTAAGCATGTCATCAGGCATATCCTTAATTTGTTCCTCTGTATGTAATCCTGTTCTCCTAATGACTTCTTCTC
>Ga0255055_10000177_pt1 | contig 48423 bp, 48 predicted proteins | sample JV7_2_27_MG_FD_188633 | JGI IMG/M metagenome (GOLD analysis project Ga0255055, IMG submission 188633) | Seawater microbial communities from Jervis Inlet, British Columbia, Canada - JV7_2_27 | ecosystem: Environmental > Aquatic > Marine > Inlet | place: Canada: British Columbia | collected... | reverse complement strand
AAGTTTATCAACCACAGGCCTGCAAGGAAATGTACCGCCTGCATTATCAAAAAAAGCCCATTCATTAGATTGGTTTAAATCAAAAAAAGGAAATTGTTTGCGTGCAAAATCAACATCAAAAATCAGCGGATCTGTAAAATTAGCCATAATTTTTAAGCCCCTTTTGAAACATTAATATTTTTTTTCTCTTTTTCATATCATGAACTCTTACATATCAATATGCTTAGCAAATCTTCAATATTTTACAAGTGCCAAAATTTTGAATAGCGTGCCTAAGTATTAAAGCCAGAGGACTTGTTTTTCTTTTGGATATCAAGATGTAACATACAATTTGGGGATATTGGGGATATGTGTCTGACCGGGAGGAAATTTGAGGCTCTTCTTTTTGGGGGTCGCGTCTTGATTAGTGATTAACAGCAGAAGGTTAGTCACTGATCAGGAATTGAGGCCCTTGCCCTTCTCTTGCTTTCATGACTTGCCTGTCCGGCGTAGCTTTAGCGAAGACGGGCCTGCCGCGGCGTAACTCGCCAGAGCGAAGACAGGTCCTTTTCCGGCTTAATCTGGCAAGCGACTCTTTTCCCTATCTTGGCAACGCAACTAAAATGAGTTGCCGTTTACATGTTATTCTCAAAAATAAAAGAACTATATTCTATTGATCAAGCCACTTATCTCAAGAAAAGTTAGTACAATTAGTCAACAACGTCCCCCTTTTCTTTTTGAATTGGAGCAAGTTTCGAGAAGATCTTCCCGAAACTTGCTTCCGAAACTTGCTTCAAGATCTGTTGTTATTATAGCATTCGGTGAAAACAGCTACTCATGAACCCTCAACTGACTCACTGGCTGTCGCTAATAAGTTTGCCGTGTGGAGCTTGTCTACGATATCGGCTTGCGAAGGACTCGGAGAAGTGACCAGTGACCCGATAACACAAAAAAGCGCAGAAGCGGGTATAGAAACCAGGATAGGCGTTTGTGGCGGCATTTTCCCAAATAGTGCTAACAGGATAAAGATAAGATAGCCGCCGATCATTCCGATAATAGCTCCGGTCCCATTCATCCGCTTCCACCAAACACCGAGGACCATTGGGAACACAAAAGCCGATGCGGCACTTCCTGCTGCCAAAGCGGTCAATTGCCCGATAAGAGCCGGCGTCCGGAAGGCGAACAATAAGCCGATAGCTGCTACACTGATACTTACAATACGACCGACCCGCAACAGTTGCTTTTCTGATGGGCGCTTGTTTATCAGCTTATAGATGTCATTGCCAACAATGGCTGAGATTGCGATCAGCATACCGTCGGTAGAAGACATAATGGCGGAAAGGGCTGCAGCTGCACCAAGACCTACAATGATACCACTTCCGAATAGATGTTTTAATACAACAAAGTAAACCCCATCAGGCCTTTCAAGACCAGGGGCCCAAATATATCCTGCGGCCAGAACAAAGGCCACCGCAATATAGACTACGATCGACATAACCAGGGCAACCACAAAAGACTTGCGCAATGTACCCGTGTCGCGAGTGGTCATGGACCAAAACACAAAGGCTGGGAAAGTCATCAGCGCACCCATGAAGACCACACATATACCGAGATGGGACCAGATCGGCAAAGGGCCTTGGAGGAATTTGGGCGACGCCAGGATAGCTGCCTCAAAAACCTGGCTAGGTCCGCCGAAGGAAGCAATAATTCCGATTGCCGGTATCGCCATAAACACCAGCAGGAGAACACCCTGCATGACGTCAGTCCAACTGATTGCAAAGAGTCCGCCCATGACCACATAGGCAACAAAGACCGCTGTCAAAACCACCATTGAAACTGAGGTCGGCATGCCTAAAACCATGGATCCTACCACTCCCGCCCCTTTGATCTGAGCGATAATATGCGGGAACATGGCTAGAATCGCGATGATTGAGGCGACCAGCATGATCGGGGAACTCTCATATCGCTTGCCAAAAAAATCCGAAATCGATACAGCTCCTGAACGACGTATTTCGGAAAGCAAAAGCTGGGTGAATAAAAATCCGAATAGGAGGCCGACCGCAATGGATACCAGGAAGGGAAACCCCAGCTTGTATCCAAGGCCCAGCATCCCCAGGAAAGTAAAGGCACTGGCGACAGTGGCAAACCTGCCTACGCCGGCTACCCACGAATTCAATCCTCTTCCAGCGAGAAAATAGCCTGCCGAGTCAACCACACGTTTTTGCATGTAAAAACCGATGATCAGGCATACGACGAAATACAAGATAACAACGATAATTGCACTCATTTTATGCCTCCCTTCTTTGATTTTTGCTGGTAATGACTAGGTATGTAAAACCAAAACCGACGCCAATTACCATGATGAAATACATGGCTACGATGCTGAAGGGAAGGCTTAGGAAGAAATTCCCTTCCATGGTCCAAGTCAAGAAAATCAGCAGTACAATCAAAAGACCGATGCCTGCCAGAATCGGTCCAATTATTTCTTTCCTCGAATTTTCTTTCATATCTCCCTCCTTTAAGGTTAATTTCTATTTCTTTAATGAGTTAGAGACGCTTAAGCGGCAAATTCGTTTCGCAATTTCAATTTGCTGATCTTCCCTGTTTCATCCTTCGGCAGATCATCTGCGAAACTGACACTGGTCGGAGCCTTATACTTCGCCAAAAAGGTTATACAGTGCTCAATAATCTCCTTTTCACTAACACTTTGACCTTCACCAAGGACAACGACCGCTTTAACAGTTTCTCCCCATTTTTCATGGGGTACTCCAATTACTGCACACATACTTACGCTCGGAAGTTTGTAAATAACATCTTCTACCTCATACGAAGATACATTCTCTCCACCGGTAATAATCAGATCTTTTCGGCGATCTTTGTGATATATATAACCGTTTTTATCGACGGTACCGATGTCTCCTGTATATATCCATCCGTTTTGAAATGCTTCCTCAGTCTCCTTCGGCCTTTTCCAGTACCCTTTGCTGACATTGGGACCCTTTGCAATGATTTCACCCAGTTCACCAGGCTTCACGTCATTATCATCATTGTCAACTACCCTGACATGGCAAAAGAATAACTCTTTTCCAATTGCGGCCATATGTTCGGACGCTTCTCCTTCCAAGACTATATCTTCCTGTTGCAAACAAGTTACCAACGGAGAGACTTCTGTCAGGCCATAAACTTGGAAAATACTATTTTCTCCGATAGTTTCCAAAGAATCACGAATGGTAGCGGACGGGATCGTTTGTCCTCCGCAAGCAAAACTCTTAAAAGTACCCCTGCTGTATCCACCTTCTTTGTAGGCCCTTATGATTTCAATCATCATCGTGTACACCCCAACCGAATATGTAATTCCTTCCTGTTCCGCCAGTTTCCAGAACTCATCTCCGTCGAAGACATCTACAATTACGCCAGTCCCACCCACTCCGAACATACAAAGGGCCATTGAAAGGCCCATACCATGGTAAAAAGGCATGGCATGATAAAAGACATCATTCGCACCAAGCCTCCAGGCGATGGTGTGGTTTATAACGCCGGCCATGAAGTTTTCATGACTGAGCAATACCCCTTTGGGTCCGCCGGTAGTTCCGCTGGTATACATCAAACTGAAAAGATCTTCAGGTTTGGTAATAATGGGTGGTTCTTCGGGTGTACCTGAAACAATCATATTTTCGTACTCATCTCCTAAACTTATTAATTTCGAGATATTCAGTTCGTTTCTGATACCCTGAGCAACATCCCAAAATTGGTCCTCAACTATTAGAAAATCAACTTCTGCATCATTGATAACGAATTTCAGTTCCGCAGGAGCCAAGCGAAAATTGATCGGAACCCAGATTATACCGCCTTTAGCGGCAGCGAATAGGATCTCCAACATCCGGGGATTATTACGGCTGTACACCGACACTTTACTCCCTTTCTTAAGACCCATTTTACGAAAAGCGTCAAGCAGACGATTCGCACGCGAGTTAATTTCGCTAAAGGTCTGACTTTGCCCTTTATACACCGTGGCCTTTTTATCAGGATAGCGTCTAGCTGCCTGTGTTGCGAGTTCACCAATAACCATTTTTATCCCTCCTTTCTCAGATCATACTCTGTAATTAGTTATCGATATTTAGCCCCTAGGGACACCTAAACTAGCGCTCGTTTTTGTGTCCGGCTGATTACCTGACCATCTCTACAATAATTTCTCGCACCGACTTCACGCTTTTGATCATACCGGCAACCTGGCCGGCTTCAAGGACATCTGCTTTTAGGTCCCCTTCTGTCCAAGCTTTGTTCAGGGATTCGGCAGAGGGCATGGATGTGCTATCTCCGCGCCTCTTGAGTAGTTCTTCTGATAGAGGCGTTCGAAGGGCGCGCACACGCACCCTGTCCCTCTCGACCAAAACAGTATCTGTCTCTTTCGCTTCGCAGATAGCTTCTTTATAATTTCGGTGGGAAATACACTCTTTAGAAACAACAAATCGCGTGCCCACCTGCACGCCTTTGGCACCCAATGCAAAGGCCGCGCGGTATCCACGGGCGTCTCCGATCCCCCCGGCCGCAACCACCGGGATATTTACAGCGTCAACCACCATGGGCACTAACACCATGGTGCTGGCTCCCTGATAGCCCTGTATGCCGCCCGATTCACTGCCTTCAGCGATTACGGCATCGACACCTGCGTCTTGAGCTTTGATGGCATTGTCCACATTGGGCACGACATGAAAAATCTTGACGCCCTGGGGCTTCAATAAGGAGACTAAATCTTTGGGATTCCCTGCTGAGGTGGTGACAGCTTTAATGCCTGCTTCCACCAGAACCTCAGCAAATTTAGGGGAATCCGGATTTAAGGCCATCAGATTGGCGCCGAAGGGTTTTTCAGTAATTCCCCTTACGGCTCGGATCTGACTCACAAGCAGGTCAGGGTCTGACTGAAATCCAGTGGCCAACAGCCCATAGCCACCTGCCTCAGAGATCGCTGCCACCATCTCAGGATTACAGATTACGCTCATGGCACCTTGGATGATAGGATAACGACAGCCAAGTAATTCAGATATATCGTCCATTTCTCCAACCTCTAAAATTAACCTTGTCTCGTTCGAAGTGGACACCAAAATATTTTTTGAACGTGGAAATAAAAGCGTCCTATATAAAATGATTTTCATAAATAGCAAGCAAACACTTGCTTTATATTTTAATCGTTTTTTATTGTCAAGAGAAAAATGGCAAAAATATCATTTTTATATTCTTGTGAACGTGTACGACCAAATATTGAATCATTTCATTTGGATATAAGATCCAATGGTTTCAAATAGGCAAATGATTTTCAAGTATTTGATAATACTGATTTTCTCGAAATGACAGGCCCGCAAAATCTGTAAAAATTTACAGAAACTACGATCCAGCTTATATTCTCATCCGGCTCAATTAATGCATGCCGAAAGCCAAACAAAACGACGCTTTTAGCGTAAATCGCTTTTTGAGCTAATAAAGCAATCGCTTGCTTTTTTTATTAAAAAAATCAACCCAACGATCTCTCCTCTCTTGGCTGAATTAATCTGATCGGCCGAATATGGCTACAGCGCCGGTGAAGAAGCCGTTTATCCCGCCTATGTTATGCGTTAACCCCGTGGCGGCATCTCTTACCTGCCTTTCACCCGCTTTGCCCTGGAGTTGCTTGTAAACCTCGTATATCATTCTCAGTCCACTGGCGGAGATAGGATGCCCGAAACATTTCAGCCCTCCGTCGGTATTAACAGGTACTTCCCCTTCCAAATTGAAAGTTCCTGCTTCTACATCCTCCGGAGCTTTACCCCTAGGACTTAAACCCAGATCTTCGTATGTAATCAGCTCGGTGATGGTAAAGCAGTCGTGTACTTCCACGACGTCGATCTCCTTGCGCGGGTCCTGAATCCCTGCCTGGCGATAGGCCGCCTGGGCAGCAGCCACGGCCTCGGGAAAATGGACAAAGTCATACTCGGGTTGAAGCACGGACTGGCCGGCCCCGCAAGCCAGACCCAACCCCTTGACCAGAATGTAGTCTTTCTTCAAATTTTTTGCGATTTCAGGCCGGGTGATAACAGCAGCCGCGCAACCGTCGCTGACACCACAGGAATCAAACAGCCCCAAAGGGTAAGCGATCATCGGGGCCTTGATCGCCTTGTCCACGGTTATTTCGCGTTGAAAATGAGCCTTGGGATTCAGCGTCCCATTATGGTGATTTTTGACCGCAATCTTGGCCAGAATCAGTTTGCCTTCTTCGTAGCTCAATCCATAATGATGGAAGTATCTGGTTGCAAGTTGCGCAAACTGACTCGCAGGCGACAGTTCCCACTCAACCCCCGTGCGATCAAAGGGCTCCACGATAAACATGTTAAACCCGCCAAAATGGTCCTTGGTTTTTTCAACGCCAACCGCCAGGCCAAAGTCACACACCCCTGCTGCCACGGCATAGCAGGCGTTGCTGAATGTATCGGTTCCCCCTGCACAGAAATTTTCAACCCGGCTGATGGGGATGTACTCCAGCTTCAGAGCGCTGGCCAATTGCGTCCCTGTAAAACCCGTCTCGCGACTCCCGTACCATCCCATTTGGATGTCTTTGGGCTCGATGCCCGCATCCTCAAAGGCTTCGTAACACGCATCCACCACCAAATCCCGATGACTCTGGTCCCACATTTCACCAAATTTGGTACAACCCATTCCGACAATGGCAACCCTGTCCTTTATACTTTCCACCTTTTTATTCCTCGTCTATCCCTTAGCCCCTCACGGGCATCGATTTCCAGGCATAATTGTGAATGCCATCGCGAAATCCCACTTTTCGAAAGGTCATCTCCACCGTCAGGTCAGGGACCACCTCTTCCGAATCGCAGTCGGTCATGTAGCACTGCATCCTGCCTCCACCCTCAAAGTCTATTGTTGTTGTCATAATGGGGCGCTCTAACGTGGGATTCGATATGTAGTCCCCCGTAAAAGTAAAAACGTTCGCCTTCTTGTCCGATAACCGATAAGGCTCAAATCTATCCCTGGTGTGGCACTTGGTACACACCCTCTGAGGAGGATACTGGACCGTTCCACAGTTGCAGCACTTGACTCCCTGCAAACGCAAAATGGCGTCTCGCTCACGGTGTATGGCCGGAACGGAGACAAATGACACCGTTTCAACCCGCCTCTCGGTAGGTAATAGTCCCCGCCAGAATAAATATTTTCGATAATCATCGATCAGTTTCTTGGAAGCCAGATGCCCCTTCAGGCCCCGCCTTTCTGCCAACTTTTCGATGGGCTCTCTTACCTGAAAGCATAAAGCATCAGCCCCATCCCCGTAACTGACCAAAAGGATCCGATCCCCGGCCTTTGCTTCCTCAAGCGCCGCTACGAATAGCATAATGGGCATTGCTGCTCCGGCGTTCCCCATGACATCAACCAGTGGATCTTGCACTTGAGTGTTCAAGTCAAAACCGAGTTTTGAAGCGACCTGAATATGACTTTTCCCGTCGGGCGAATAGAATACGGCCTTGGTAAAATCTTTCGGAGTAAGGCGACACTTTTCCAGAAGTCCGGATACCGCCTCATTCACAACCGGCAGATATCCTTGTGAAGTGGTAAACCTCGGCTCCCAGGAGCGTACAAAGACATCCCCATCCGGTCGCCAGATATCCAGAATTTCGTCGCAAACGGAGTGGCTGGCCTCAACGGTGGCAATGACATCGCAGTCTCCTACCATCAGAGCCCCCGCTCCGTCGCCGAAATTCCGCTCAAAAGGTGAGCCCGGGACCCCCATACGACAATCGGCGCTTGCGATAACGATATTCTTTGCTGAACCCGCTTTCACAGCGTCCAGGGCCGATTTCAAAGCAGCAGTGCCTGACCTCAGAGAATGGGCAAAATCTGCGGTCGCAATGTCCCGCCGCAGGTCCGTGGCCATGGCCACCATCGATGCTGATGACTTCTCACAATAAGGAGACGTGGTTGAGGCAAAAAACAGCCCATCAACACGTTCTCTCTCCACGCCCTTCAAGCAATCGAGGGCCGCAGCTGCTGCCATGGAAATGCTATCTTCGTCAAAATTACAGATCGCCTTTTCTCCGGGGAAACCTTTTTGAATGCTGTCTTTTTTCAACCGCCAAAAAGGCACATAGGCACCATATGAGGTAATACCCACCATCCCTAAGACCCTCCTGTCATTAAACCGATATGGACTGTCCTCTGATTAAAGATATGGGATTCTTTTAGCGGTGCTTCGTCCAAAATTTCCAATACGGCGCGCCCCTCCTTTTTAGAAATCAACACAAAACACGCTTCTTGAATGGAGTGTTCCTTGAAAAATAGTACCTTATTTGTATTCATAGAATCCTTTACCTGTTTTTCGGCCGAGCCATCCAGCCGCCACCATTTTTTGAAGCAGGGTTGGCGGGATAAGGGCAGGATTTTTTGTCTGTTCATACATGGCTGAAGCAACAAAATAGACGATATCCACCCCGGTGAAGTCTGCCAAAGTAAGGGGTCCCATGGGATAGTTAAGCCCCAGTTTGACTCCCATATCGATGTCTTCCCTGCTGGCAACTCCTGCCTCATATAGACGAATCGCATCGAGCATGTAGGGAATAAAAAGTCGATTTACAATATAGCCCGGCGTGTCTTGGGCAATAACAACAGATTTTCCCACTCTTTCTCCAAACGCCTTGGCCGCCTCAACGGTCTCATCACTCGTGGAGATCGTCCGGACGATCTCCAACAAGGCCATAAGCGCCACAGGATAAAAAAAATGGAGTCCCAGAACCTTCTCAGGCCGGGAGGTTACTGTAGCGATGTCAATGATGGACAGACATGATGTATTGGTACCCAATATCGTGTGCCGGGGGCAGATCTTCTCCAGCTCGGTAAATACTTTTTTCTTCAGATCCAGATCCTCCACGACCGCTTCGATGACCAGGTCACATTCGGCAAAATCCTCCATAGCGGTCGTACCTTTAATCCGGGCAAGCGCCTCGTCCATATCCTTTTGAGCGATCTTCTCCTTTTCAACACCCTTTGACAGCATTTTGTTGATAGATGCCAAACCTTTGCTTAACAGGTCCTCGTTGATTTCACGAACGATCACATCAAGGCCCGATTGGGCTGAGATTTGAGCAATACCGGCTCCCATGGATCCGCAACCAATTACGCCAACCTTATTGATTTCCATCTGTATGCTCCTTTCCGAATAGAATCTATGTTATATTCCTTTATAATTGGGCTTCCTCTTTTCTACAAAAGCCTTCTGCCCTTCGGCATGATCCTGTGTGTGGGTGAGATAGGAGTTCAAAGCATACTCAAGCCTTAAGCCGTCCTCCAGCGACATCTCACAGCCCCGGTTCACAGCCTCTTTTGCAGCTCTGACCGCCAGCGGGGCCGCTTTGCAAATCTTCTCGGCATATTTCTTGGCCCTATTCATCACCTCTTCAGGCGGGACAACCGTATTGACCAGACCGATGCGAAAGGCTTCCTGGGCATCAAAAAAGGCGCCCGTAAGAAGCATCTCCGCGGCCTTGCAGCGCGGTATCATTCGAGGTAACCTCTGGGTCCCTCCGTCACCTGGTATGATCCCCAGGGTTACTTCGGGAAGACCGAAACGCGCTTTTTCCCCGGCAACCCGAATATCGCAGCCCAGAGCAATCTCCATCCCTTCTCCCAAACATAATCCGTTAATAGCAGCGATGAGAGGCTTCCACATATCTATCTTGCGGTTGTTGGTCATAGGCCAGGCCCACGGTTTATGCGCATTTTCTTTGAGAAAAGGCAGTACCTCTTTAATATCCGCACCGGCGCAAAAGGCCTTGTCGCCGGCTCCTGTAATAATGCCAACCGACAATTGATCATCATCCCTGAATTCCGCCATGACCTCAGCCCATTCACGAAAGGCCTGCAGATCCATGGCATTCATTGCTTCGGGGCGATTAATGGTAAAAATGGCAACCCGATCTTCTTTCTGGTAATCAAAACTCATAGCGACCTCCTTTTGCTAAACTGAGTCCCTAGTTAAAACCACTATTTTCAAACCTGCTTTCCCCTAGACAACTTGGCTGACATCCGCAAACTTTGGCTTTAAGCCATAGAGGTAAAATAGGTTTTCCATTAAGTTGTCATTCTTCCTGTTTGATGCCCAAAGCATTGAAGACAAAACCGGTCACGATTTTCACGATCTGTTCAAAAGTGTATTGATCTTTAAAGCTCCATCCCCGTAAGGGATATATCATAAGCAGATATTGAATGATGTTGGCCGTAAGAAATGTGTCATTGGTTTTAAATTGACCCGATTCCAATCCCCGATTGATCAGCTTTTCGATGGATCGAACAAATTCATTTTCTGTTGAAAGCACAATATGAAGTGAATCCCGCTCAAGGTGACGGCTTTCAAGAAAGATGGTGAGTATCTCGTCCTTTAGTTTGAGACAGTGTTCCAACCCGGTTTGGATTAAGCTTTGGAGCTGTTCAACCGGATCCTGGTCTTCTGCCTCTATTGTTGATTTTAGCACTTCCTGCCAGTGCTGATGGATTCGTTTGTAAAAAAGAAAGAGAATATCGTCTTTTGTAGAGACGTACTTGTACAAGGACGCAATGTTCATGTTTAATGCGGTTGCGATGTCCCTGACACTGGTGCTGTGGTATCCCTTTTTTGAAAAAAGGGGGCCGGCTGCATCTACGATTTGTTCGTGTCTTTTCCGCAGGATCTCTTTGTTTTCAATCTGTGCTTTGATCTTTTTTTGGTCGTATGTTTTTAACGGTTTAAGCATCTATCTTTTATCCCTTACATATCCGCAAGCAGTTTATAAATCCAAATAAAAGCAAGCAATCGTTTGCTTTATAATAAAAGAATTTTAGTTTGTCAAGCGCGAATTATAAAAAAATTAACGCTTTATTTATTAATCTAATATATTGATAAATCTACAAAAAATAAATTTTAGGGAAAATGACCAAATATAAAAAAATTTTTATTTTTTAATTTTATTAAGTTATCGATTACTTTATTATACCCGGGGGAAAGGTAATCGGGTTCCTGGATCATTTTTTGATCAAATCAAATTTGATACGATCGTCGTATTCCGACACCAGGAAATACCAATTTTGTTCGGAAAGAAATACTATTTCGGATAAACAAAACGATTAGGGGAAGATTTTGAAAACGAATTCTTCCGGGATCCGGAATGGCTTAGGGAAAGGCTCGCTGCATTGTATCGGTGAGCCGAATGGTCAAATCGACTATGGCAAGAACAAGAAATCGAGAAAGGGTATAAAAAATTCAATTTCTTAATTGAAGTTCTTCGCAGTCCTGTTTATCCGGCCTGTCGTGGAATGCGTTTGCTTTGCATTTTCATAATACAAGAAGTGTCGACCAATCTTATTATCATTTTTTATCATCTGCCTGGACGCCGAGCGCATTGAAGACAAAACCGGTCACGATTTTCACGATCTGTTCGAAAGTGTATTGATCTTTAAAGCTCCAGCCCCGTAAAGGATAAATCATGAGCAGATACTGAATGATATTGGCTGTAAGAAAGGTGTCGTTGGTCTTAAATTGACCCGATTCCAAGCCCCGATTGATCAACTTTTCTATGGATCGGATAAATTCGGTTTCCTTTGAGAGGACAATATGGAGTGAATCCCGTTCAAGATGACGGCTCTCAACAAAGATGGTGAGGATCTCGTCATTTAGTCTCAAACAATGTTCAAGTCCTGTCTGGATTAAACTTTTGAGCTGTTCAACCGGATCCTGGTCTTCTGCTTCTATTGTGGATTTCAGAATTTCTGTCCAGTGTTGATGGATTCGCTTGTAAAAAAGAAAGAGAATATCGTCCTTTGTAGAGACATACTTGTACAATGAGGCAATGTTCATGTTTAATGCGGATGCGATGTCCCTGACACTGGTGTTGTGATATCCCTTTTTTGAAAACAAGGGACCCGCAGCATCGACAATCTGCTCGTGTCTTTTTTGCAGGATCTTCTTATTTTCGATCTGTGCTTTAATCTTTTTTTGAGTGTATGTTTTTAACGGTTTAAGCATCTGTCTTTTATCCCTTACATATCCGCAAGCAGTTTATAAATAGATGTTTTTATTACACGATAAGCAATCGTTTACTTGATAATATAGCTATTTTTCTTTGTCAAGGAAGAAACCATGTAACTTTCTTAAATATATACATTTTGTTTTCTACATTCCCTAACTACCGTATTCGATTTTTATCTATTTCTGATGCTAATCTCCAAAACAGATTCATTATGGTACTGAATCCGTTTTTAATATGCAAATATATGCAGTCTTTGTTAGCGAAAAGGAATAGATTTCAAATATTCATCATTAACCAGCAAATTACTAAAATTTTTGGGGTTCGTCAGCCAATATAAAAAATCTGGACTTCCCTAAAATTAGATGTTGCGTGCCTGATTCGAAAATTTGGCGAGACCGCTAATTTTTTGGATGTCCTAAAGAAATGTGCAAAATGAAACGAGGTTAGGTTTATAGCCGAAATTTTTTATATAACAATATTGAATATTGCATTACAATGTAATTCTCTTGGAAAAGATTAGAATTGACATTTATTGAATCGAGGTTATATCTTCCATGGCACGGCTCAGTATCGCATTTCCTCCAAATAAATTTTATACTAGAAACCAAGACGGCCCACTATGATTTGGGAATTTGTTCCCAGGTCTGTATTCGGTTTGGGATTATTATTCCTGATTAGCTCCTGCCGACGCCGGAGGTTGTATCGCCTCCGGGATATAAACTGTTTTGGTTTATTCATCCAGATAAAGATTCTTCAGATATAGGTGCTTGTTTTCAGCTCAGGGGGGTTGCCTCATGACCGAGTATGTGACTTCGGCACTGTTTGTTCACACGGAAGATACAACACATCTTATCAAACCGTTGCAAAACAATTCTTTGGGCACCCAAATCACCTCTGTTGCATTTGATACCTTAACGCAAGCTCCGCAAGAACACCTTGAGGGGGTTGCTCACGTGGTGGTTGCAGGACCCCTTGATGTCATCAAGGAGATTTTGCGGTTGGCCATGAAACACCAGTTCAGCATTGGTATCATCCCAACTAAAAAACAAAAACATCTAATCAAGTTTTATGACCTTCCCAAAAATCCGTCCGCTGCCGTCGAGCTGGCGTTGCGTCAGGATGGCCAGACCATGGATCTAATATTGTGCAATGGAAAGATCATGTTGTTTAAGGCAGCCATAGGTCGCATCCCGTTTTTAGATACCCCGGCTAAGGCGAGTTGGATTCAGATATTGCTTAACTCGTTGAGAAAATTTGTCAGTTTTAGACTTTATACTTTTAAATTCGGCACAGCCGGCAAGCAAGAGATAGATACCGCCGCGAGCGGATGCATGATCCTGCAGCATTTCAGGGGAAGTTTTGCTTCCAGATTGATCTCCCATGATCATTCTTTGACGGATGGGATGGCATCATTGGTTATTTCTGCTCCCATCTCGATTATTGCGTATGTGAAGTTACTGCGACAAGCCCTCAGATCTTCTACACGATTTAAAAAACTTCCCAGCTCCATTGGCTATATCAAAAGCCCTCAGATCGATATCGAGCCAGAAACCCGTCTGGAGGTATTTATCGATGACCAACATGCCACCCATACGCCGCTGCATTGCGAAGCCATCGCCAAAGCGGTGCATGTTAATGTAGGAAAAAATTTACGAGTAGAAAGCAGTAGCGCCAAGGCTTCCAAAGAAAAAATTGACATCAAAAACCTGCCCAGAGAAAAAGAACTATTCAAGGCGAAAAAGCAAAGGAGAATCCCCTTTTTCTCCTACGCCTCGGATGAGCGCTTCCACGACCTGTTCCCGGCGCTGCGCGAAGATGCACGGCTTAACAACATCTATCTGGTTCTAATGGTGCTCAGCACCATGCTGGCAACGGTCGGTCTTTATTTAAGCAGTGCCTCTGTGATCATTGGCGCCATGTTATTGGCGCCCCTGATGGCACCCATCGTTTCCCTGTCCATGGGCATACTTCGGGGCAATATCGAGCTCTTTAAAGACTCAATCGGGAAAATCGTTCTTGGCATTTTAATCGCCCTGCTTTCATCAGCACTGATTACGCTTTTGTTTCCCCATAAACCTATTACGGATGAAATGCTGGCCCGGCTGAATCCGACTTTGCTGGATCTTGCGGTGGCCATCATTTCGGGCATAGCCGCGGCCTACTCCAAGTCATTCAAGGAAATTATCCAGAGCCTGGCCGGGGTTGCAATTGCAGTGGCCTTGGTACCACCGCTGGCAGTTGCCGGAATCGGCATTGGACGATGGGATTTCCAATTCTTTTACCAGGCCTTTTTGCTCTTTTCGACCAATCTGGTCGGCATTATTATCTCTGCCACATTTACCTTCCGGGTACTGGGGTATTCTGCGGCAGTACGAAGCAGGCGTAGTCTTGCGGTCGTGTTTATCTTTTTAGTACTGATTTCGATTCCCCTCTATCTTACCTACTCCCGGATTGTGGAAGATCGGGTTTTCGAAAAAAGCTGGCAGCAAGAACGGTTTTTAGTGAATGAAAAATATCTCATCATTGTAAAAGCATCAATAATCTGGCGCGGAGATAAGCGCATAATCCTAATGGACATATTGGCCCGGGAGCCACTGACCCGCGAGGACCTAACTGCGTTTAAAAGGAAAATTCAAGCCAATTTTAGCAAGAAGCTGATCATTCGACTCAATACGTTTCACATCCCGTAAGGTTGCCATGAAAAATTTAGTCCATCTTTCAATTCTCATTATCTTTGTCTTCTGGTTGGGCGGATGCGATCAGAAACCTGCAATTGAGCCTTCCGGCAAAACAATAAAAGTTGGAATCATTGCACCATTTAGCGGCTCCGATCATTCCAAAGGCAAGGAAGGTCTAAAAGGGATGGAAACCGCTATGCAATTGCAGCCTTATCTTCAAAATGGCGATCACATCGAGTTGGTTGCGGAAAATGATAAAGACGATCCAGCTTTGACTGTCAAGTTGCTAAAGAAATTGGTCAAGGAGGTTAAGGTATCAGCAATAATCACGTTTTCAAGCACCAGCCCGGTTTTGGCAATGGCAAAAGTTGCCGATGAATATAGAACACCCATTCTGGCGGCCCTCGCCACGCATCCGGATACCACCAAGCACAATGGTTTTATCAGTCAGCTTTGTTTTGACGATGATTTTCAGGGGACCGTTGCGGCTTTGTTTGTCAGGGACGATCTGCTAATCGACAAAGTTGCCGTATTCAGCAACCCGGGCAGCGTTTATTCCAGCCATCTGGCTGCTCAATTTGAAAGTAAGTTCAAATCCATCGGCGGTGAGGTTACAGATACGGTTTCTTTAACTGAAGAAACCGGCGACTTATCTAAAGTTATTAAAAGCGTGCACGATAATACCCCGGAGCTGTTTTATCTTCCCATAAGCGCTAAAGATTTGGTCCGCGTTGTCAGAGAAGTCCGGAAACTGGATTGGAAGCCCAAAATGATGGGAAGCGATGGATTAATATCGACGATGCTCGCACAACATAACAACGAAATAGACCTTGTAGATGGCATGCTGGCTACTGATTTTTTCGCCCACGGTATGCCGTTAACCCCTTTCGGGAAGCGGGCAAGAGGTAAGTATTTGGAGAAGTATACAAGCACGAGAACGCTTTATGCGGCCCTTGGCATTGAAGGATATGCGATTTTGCTCAACGCAATGAATCGCTGCAGCGATCCCGCAGACCGGGAATGCATCAACAAGCAAATCCGATCAACGACCAATTTTACAGGTATGATCGGTAACATTACCATCGGGCCAAACGGCAAGGCCCAGCGCCCGCTTACTATTAACTCCATTCAGGGCGGCCGATCGAAATTTATCTTCAAAGTCTATTAGAAGCCATCTCAAAATATTGATCTTTCATTTTTATATACGGATTAAATCATACCATCGAGGCTAAATGGATTCATCAGCAATATTGACTGAAGACCAACAGCAGGCTCTCTTGGAGCTTCTTAAAGAAATAAGCAGCGTTTTCTGGGGGCCCGATCAAAAAAAATGTGTCGCCCTGCTAAAGGAATCCTTCTTCGATCTATTCGAAAAGATTAACGCTTTACCGGGTTTTCAGATGAGTAAGGCCTTAACCGCAATCGGGTCCATTCTAAAGAAATTTGCACATGCCGATGCCTTAAATCTTCATCTGGAGGAAGCCTATGTGCGTCTTTTCATCAGTGATAGAAAGGGTATCACCACACCCCTTTATGAGTCTTGTTATGCGAATATAAAATCCGGTGAAAAGGCTCTGTTGATGGGACAACCGGCTGTTGATATGAAAAAGCGTTTTACGTCCAAAGGCTTATCCGTATCAAAGGAAATCCATGAACCGCCGGATCACTTATCGATTGAATTGGAATATCTTTATTTTATACTGGGAAAAGGATGGTCCGATGGTGATGAAGACTTGATTAAGGAAGCCTCAATATTTGCCTCTGAAATCATGCTGCCATGGTTATCCGAATTTCAGGCCAGGCTTGCGGTTGAAAAGGAATGTCGGTTCTACCCTCTCATGGCCTCGATCCTGACGGCAATTCTTGAAATCATTGCCGGATTCAACCGTAATTTCGAAAATGGATGATGATCTCTCGAATTTTTGCCACACTCGGCCATCTTTCAAATGGAATTTAATTTTCTGTGAGATTGGCCCCAACCCAGCTCTTACACCGGGTCAGGGCCAATAAGACGCAATTAATTAGACTTGGTGATTTTCACCGACCCATCTTTGTTATAGATCGTTTCTGCTTCCAGGTAATAGACCTTTTTCAACTGCGGTCGAATGTCCTGCACCATATAGTAAGCCTCGCCGCTTCGCGCACCGGTGTTACAGACAAACACGATGGGTTTATCCGTCGGCAGAGTGGCTATTTTCTTTTCCAGTTGATCGGTGGGAATATTGACCGCCGTTTTGAATGCACCGGCCGCATACTCATCGGCATCGCGCACATCGATCAGCATAATGCTCTGCGGATTTTGCTTTATGATCTTTTCAAATACCGCAATGTCTATGGAGCCTTCTTCGGTGCCGGTCTTTACCTGAACCGCTGCCGGCGCCGCACCATAAGCCTTTTTCCAGGCCGGGTAACCCGCTGCAAACACCTTGGCATTGCCATAGCCCAACTGTACCGCCCTCCGGGCGGATTGATGGCTCAGCTTTCAGGTGAAGCCGCCACAGTAAAAAATCAGCGGGACTTGGCTGTCCCGCGGCAATTTGCCCTGCAGCTTCTCAAACTGGCTCTCGGGGATGCTGATGGCCGAAGGAATATGGCCTTTGTCATATTTGGGTTTTTTGGGCCGTGAATCGATGATAACGGCCGCATTGGACTCAATCTGCTTGGCCACATATTCAACGGAAACTGCGGCATAGTTGCCTTTGGCTTTCATCCAGGCCGGAAATCCTGCCGTAAAGACCTTAACGTTCGTATAACCGAGTTTTTCCGCCTTCCAGGCGGATTTGTGACTCAGCTTTCAGGTGGGGCCCTGGCAATAAAAGATCAGAAGCGTATTCTTATCCTGGGGCAGCTGGTCAGTCATTTTGTCAAATTTGCTGCCCGGAATATTCACGGCCGTGGGGATGTGCCCGTTGGCATACTTGGGTTGATAGGGCCGTGAATCGACGATCATCACCCCTGCCGGCTGCGGGACTTTGGCGTACTGCTGCACAAAGGCCACCTCCACAATGTCGTGAAACTGCCAGGCTGCTTTGGCCGGTTCGGCGCTCTTCTGGGTGGCGGCACATCCAAATCCTACCGCCAGCACCAGCGCCAAAAGAACCGGCAACCAATAGGTTCTTTTAAAAGTCATAACAGCATTACCTCCTTTTCCTTTGTTTTCTATGGGTTTGAAAACGGAACAAACGCTCCCCTTTCATTGACCCTGATGGGATTCTGCGGTTATTTGCATTTCGCCGGTGTGGGCGAATCAAAGGCATGGTCATGCAAATAAGTATAGATATCGGTAACTTCGGTTTCCGATAGTTGCTGCCATTCGTCCTTGCAGCCAAACTCCTCGAAAGTCTTTGATTCGAAGACCGATGTCCATTCTGCCTGAGTCCTGTCGGCCGGGCTGACGGGCGGCACCTTGGATTCAACCCCTCCGCGCTCAAAGCAGGCCTTGTAAACTTTGCGGTAGGTATATTTGCCCTTGCGCTTGTTGCCTTTATCCAGCGCAAAGCTGACCCCCACTGTGCTGAATACAAAAAACAATACGAGCATGGTTAATAATATCTTTTTTAACATGGTTCCTCCTTTAAATGAAATTTCGGTATAAATAGAGAATTTAATTGCCATAGCGCCGTGCGAAGGATGGTTCATGGTTTATGGTTCACAGCTGCTACCTTTTAAAAAAGAAATTAGATAGCAATCATCGTGCCAAGTCGGTTAACATTATATCGACCTGAATTTATTATATAAATTAAATTATTAGCCTGCCTTGCCGATTCATTTGGTTTACATATGTTAACACATGTTAAGTTAACAGGTTAACATCCGCCCATAACAAATATAGAACACGATAGCGAACCAAATGGGGAATTCGAATGCCGCCATTTTTGACTCCCTGACAAAAATCAGATATTATGGTTACATGAAGTCTGCCTTTCTCATCATTTGTCTGTCGTTTTCAATGTTGGCCGGCGGCTGCGCCGAACTTCAGGGCAAATCAGTAAAAACGTACCAATTAGAATATAATACAGCGGTGCAGGCCAGCACGGATGCATTGAAAAATCTTGAACTATATATTTTAAATGCAGAAACGGATGAATTAAGAACTGAAATTTTGGCAAGACGTGGGGATGGCACTCCCGTCATTGTGGAAGTTAAACGGCTGGATCGAAATTTTACCCAAGTCGCCGTTGGCACCGGCACCGGGGTCGCCCGCTACCTGGATAAAAACGTTTCAGATCAGATTCACGAGTTTATTCGCAAACAGCTGGTCAGGCCGTCAAAGGGAGTTAAATGGCCTGAATAGTAAACTCCGATTTACTTTTCATCTTTCTTCTTTTGTTTGGAGTAGCCCGGGATTAAAGTCTGGGTGCTGATCACACCGGAAAGTTGCCGGATCTTGTTATGTACAAAATCTCCGATGGTTTCAGCATCCGAGGAGACCAGATCGCGCCTCAACACGATTTTGGCAATGATATCCACATTGCCGTGGACTGAATGCACTTCTTTTACTTCTTCAAGCTTGATAAGTTTATCGACAAGACGGACCTCTTTTTTAGCCGACGCGTTGATCAGCACAAAAGCGGTAATCTCCCGCAACATTTCAGGGTATTCGGTCTCTTTTAATTTAGCCATTTTTTTTCGAAAATCCTCCATGTCCTTGGAAACCAGTTGACTGATTCCAATTCCATATCTGAGTCCGTGGTCTTTCCGCTCCCATTGGTGAACCGATATGAAGGTATAAAGATCCGCCAGGGTTCTGCCCGGGAAGTATTCGATCAGACGCCCCTTTTTAATGACGGCAATTAGCGGCTCATAAATGGTTTCATACCAGTCTTTCGCCGCTTTTTGAAGGGCGACCGCTGCGGCGGCTTTCTTTTCAAGATAATCCCGGTGTCTGGATATCTGCTCGATTAAATGTTGGTATTGGCCAAAATCAGTCAACTCAATGGTGTACGGTAACTGGGTACGATCGTCGAATTGGGCCTTTTCGCGATAGAGCAGGTTCTCCATGGAACCTTTCGAGGGAATAAACTCTATAATGCGGGCTTGGATTTCCCCGTAGCCGAGTTCTTTGGCAGCCGCGATTCGGTGATTGCCGTCCAGGGCGTAGTATTCATTTTTGATTTGATACAGCTTAACCGGAGGCAGCGCTTTACCCGCTCTCATTTTGCTTTTTATTTCTTCCAGCCGATCAGCGGGCAGATGAGACCGCATCCGGAAGCGTTCGTCAAAATCATGATAACGGCCGACGCTGCCGACGATTCGGTCCAGGGGAACCACACGCGCTCCGCGATCGCGGGTATCAAAAGCCGCCTCTTGCTCCTGAACTTCTTTGAAAGATTTAAGCATCTCGGGTTATCCAGCTGTGCCAAGGCCGATTCAGCAGCTATTCAGCAGCCCGGGCGTCGTCAAAATCAAACAGATGATATCCATAGGTATTAATAACGTTTGTGCGGTTAACGATCGTTACCCGTTGGGACGGCTCCGTAAAATTTGCATGAATGTGTCCATGAATGAAATAGTGCGGTGAATATTTGTCAATCAACCAGCGAAAACTCTTAAAGCCTCTGTGACACCTGTCTTCGGCATCGTGGATGTGCCGTGGCGGTGCATGCGTAATGACGATGTCAACACCGCCTTTCCACCAAATCCGGGGACGCAGGCGTTGTATCTTCCAGTACATTTCCTTCTCGGTGTACTGGTGCGGCCCGCCGTTGTACCAGCGGGAACCTTCCAGCCCCAGAATATTTTTCCCCTTGAATTGAACCCGATCATCGGCCAGATTGATACAGCCCTGCGGGGGCCTGGCGCCATAACGCAGATCATGGTTGCCGCGTACAAAATAAAGCGGCACGTCAAATTTGCCGGAAACAAAAGAGAGGTATTCCGGTGGCAGATCACCGCAGGCGAGAATCAGGTCGACGCCTTCAAACTGCCGGCGATCAAATTGATCATGCAACACGGGCTCAACCCGATCTGAAAGCGTTAATATTTTCATTTACACGTTCACATAAAAAGGGAACCCGGTTTAAACGGGTTCCCTTTTTTATTTTTGCGGATAAAAAAATGTGAAGTCCGGTCATTCCTTGTTTTGGTCTTTTTCAGTTTTTGCTTCCTCATCCTTGCGCCGATCCCCGTTTGAGCGCCTTTCGGGAATGTACTCGGTATAAGAAAATCTGCGCCGATCTACTTTTGAACGGCGATCTTCTTTAGTGGCATCTTTTTTGTCTGAAGTTTTCTCAGTTGCCATCGAAAAACTCATTGAATCCTCCAATCATTATCGTGGGATTGATTTTTCTATTACATCTCACGCTAAAAATCAACTTAAAATTATTTTTCTCTCCTCCAAAAACGAACCATGCCGTTAACCCGGACTTTATGGACGGGTGGTTTTAAATGATTTGCCATGGACCTAAATTTAGGCTAAAAAAGCATCTAGTGTTATGTTCCACAAAAATGTTACAAAAGTCGTGTGGTATATTTTAGTTCAGTTGAGTTCTTTAAACAACGCCTGGTTCGAAGGTTCAACGTTCAGAGGTTCAGAGGTTAGATAACTGCAGAAATAAGTCATCAGATGTTAGAGGAAATAGGACACTTAAATCCTGAAACTTCTGAACCCAGAACCCTGAACCTTTGAACCCAGAACCCGGGAACTGACGCCTAAAATAAAACGAATTAACATAAATGAACTCAATCCGTATTTTGTAAATTACTTGTAGGACACAACACTAGACTGAATTGAAAATTATTAAAAAGCGAGATAAAAAATGAAAACCGACCTTTCGTTTGACAGTGAAAACTTAGCGGACAACATGGTCTTGGCCGTAATCCTGATTGCGACCATCTACTGGGTTCTGGATTCAATTTTGAACCTGTTTTTTTCCAATAAGTTTAATTTAATCGCAGAACTCTTCGGCCCTGATCTTTATGATGTTTATATCCGGTTGATCGTATTGTGCCTGTTCATTATTTTTGGGTCCCACGCGCAATCGATCATCAATAAGCTCAAGCTGGCCAAAAAAAAGCTGGATGAATCAGAAGAACTGTGGCGCTCCCTGGTGGAAACCGCGCCGGACATTATCACCACCGTTGATCGGGAGGGCATCATCCGCTTTATCAATCAGTCCATGGGCGTACTTTCAACGGATCAGACCATGGGTCGATGTTTCTATGATTTTCTGCCCCAGGAGTATCAGGAGATGGCAATGGACAGTGTTCAAAGTGTGTTTCGCACCGGTGAAACCGATAGTTTCGAAGTCCGTGCGGGCGAAAGCAATGACCCCACCTGGTATACCTACCGTGTCGGCCCGCTGAGGATTAGCGGCAAGGTCGTTGCGGCCACCATCATCGCTACAAATACAACTGAATTCAAGCAAGCTGAAGAGCTGATGCGTTATAAAGAGCTTTTTGATAATGTGGCCGAGGGTGTTTTTATTTTCAATCGCAATGGGCAACTCATTGAATCCAACGAACGTGTCCTTGAAAGCACGGGATATACCAAAGAAGCGCTTTTGGATTTAAATATTACCGATCTGGTTGAAACCGATCAGGTCTCGTTTGCCAAAAACATGCTGCAGCAGGTCAGCCAAGAAAAGGAAGCCCGATTTGAGCTGAGACTTAAAGCCCAGGATGGAAGTCTTATACCGAACGAAATCAATTGCCGGTATGTTTCCTATCTGGGTGAATTCTGCTTTCTGTGTGTCGCCCGCGATATTACCCAAACGAAAATGCTTCAAAATCAGTTGATCCGCTCCGAAAGACTGGCAGCCACCGGCCAGCTGGCGGCCTCTATTGCTCACGAAATCAATTCACCGCTTCAGGGAATTACAGCGCTGCTCAATGTTATTCGAACAAAGCACAAAAAAGACAAGAAATTATTGGAAAAGCTGGATCTGGTTAAAAATGCGTTTGAAAGCATTCGAGACACGGTACGAAACCTGATCGATCTGAATCGACCGGGCAAAGAAAAAAAACAACCGATGGATATCAATCAGGTTATCGAGAATACAACCATGCTGGTTCGAAGTTATCTGACCAAAAGCCGGGTGAAAATCAATTTGAATCTGGCTGCTGAAAACACCACGTTGACGGCTTCACCGCAGCAACTGGGGCAGGTCCTTATGAATCTGATTAATAATGCGGTCGAATCCATTACCAACGCCCCCGAATTTCAAGAAAAGCTAAAAGAGACTCCGACGCATAGCGGAGAAATCTGTATCGACACCTTCAATCGGAATAAAGAACTGATTATCAAAATCAAGGACTCCGGGCCGGGTATCGTCAAAAAAGCTCTGGAGCATATTTTTGACCCCTTTTTCACCAGAAAAAAAACCATGGGTATGGGCGTGGGCTTGTCCATATGCCATGGCATCATCGAGGATCACAAAGGCTACATTGTCGCTGAAAATGACAAAGACGGCGGAGCGATTTTTACGATAACCCTACCCCTAAATTAATTTACAGATGAGTATAGGGTGATGAATTCTGAGATCAGCTTTTTTGTAAAACAGCCAAAGTCCGAATAATGATGAACTTTTTGATAGTAGGAATGTTGGTGGGTCGGGAGGCCTAAAAACCGCCCTACAGACTGGGGGATGGTTGATCCGGGTCTTTATCTTTGGGACGCTGCCGCAGATTAACCATAATTTTTTGAGGAGCTACCCGATCGATTTTGACACCGAAAGGCAAAAATATATTTTTGGTTGAAACCTTGATCAAATGCCGGCCTAAAGTGATGGCACTTAAATCGAAACTGACCTGAACATCCTGATCCTTCAGGGTACGGATCGTATTACGACCACCGGATAAGGTTAAATCGACAGTGGGCGTTGACCCCTGGCCCAACATCAGGTGGGACGGAACGTTGGTGTGTTGCACCGGTGTGGTAATGATAAGCTCTGCTTCCTGCTGGCTGGCCAAAATGAGCCACGCTATGGTTACAAGCGCCAGCGCGCTTAATTTGGTTCGCCAATTTTCGACGAATATCCCCTTGAGAAAACCCTTCAGCGTCGGCACTCGGATTTCCGGCCCACCGGTGATTTCACTGAGATTGCCGGCCAAGGCCTTGGGGTCCTGCCAGGTTACGATTTTGCCTTCAACAACCGTCGCAACCTCCGAGCGTTCTTCAGATACCACCAAACATATGGCATCTGTGACTTCGGACAGTCCCAGGGCCGCCCGATGCCGGGTGCCGTATTTCTCCGGCAAATTCTCATCTTCAGAAAGCGGCAGGATGCATCCCATTTGGGTAATACGGTCCTGGGCGATAACAATCGCGCCGTCGTGTGCAGGAGCATAGCGGTTAAAAATGCTTTTGATCAGCGCCGACTCAGGAAGTGCCATAATCGTTTGACCGGCACGCACAAATTCGGAAGGATTGTCATTTCTGGCAAGCACAATCAGCGCACCGGTTCGATCTGCAGCCATTTCAAACAGCGTCTGGGATAATTCTTTCGCAAATGTTTTTTGAAAGACACGCCGGCGGGACCGCAGATACCGCATTGGGCTGACCTTTTCCAATACCTGGCGAATTTCGGTCTGGAACAGTATCAGCAACAGAATGAGAAGTACTTGCCATAAAATTTGAAAGACCCAGGTCGTCAGAAAAAGATCCCAGAATTTGGCAATTGAATAAATGCCTCCCAGAGCCACCAGACCGATGATGACGCGAAGCGCGCGACTTTCGCGGAACCACGCGTACAGCTGATAGGCGACAATGGTAAGAAAAAGAATGTCGGCGATATCTCGCCACGTGGGGGCAGGAATGAGGTCTAGTAGATACAAAATAGATCTCCGTAACCGATCTTAAAAGTGGTTTCAAAACCCCATCTAACCCCCAAATACGGCGTTGCGAGTTTCTTCGAAATGCTCACATACTACCGAGTATGCTGTGCTTTCTCATCAACTCGCGCCTTGTCTTTGGACGCGATTTGAGGTTTTGAAACCACTTCTAAGCAAAGCGGACGCATCAAAACCAGTGGGTTCTATCTTTCAATGATAAAGGGTATATAAAGGAATATTAACAGGATAACATGGGTTCGTCAAAGTAGTAATTTATCCATCGTATGGTTTGCCACATTCCTTACAGCGACCATCGGGCCCGATCACACCGATACAGCTTTCATCACTGCATAATGTTCGGTTTCCCCAATCATCATCGAACCGCGGTGCCGGCCGCTCATCAAGATCTTCCTGCGGCGCGCTGTCGACTTGGGCTGTATCCATTTCTTCGGCTGGCAGTTCTTTATTGGGTTTGCCGCATTCTTTGCAGCGACCATCGGGCCCGATGACACCGATGCAGCTTTCATCGTTGCATAAGATCCGGTTTTCCCAGTCGTCATCATCCCGGGCGATTTCTTCTTCTTTGTTTAAATCGGCAGGCTCATCCGGCATATTTACACCTCCAGTAATTCTTCAAGATCTTTTAAGTTTCCGATGTGATATCGGGTAGGCAAGGTTTCATTGCGATAGGCCACAAATGGGATCTCTGCCGCAACGGCCGCCTCAGCGTCTACCTGCGAATCGCCGACATATAGGGCCTGGTGCGGCACAATGCTGAAATAGGACAATATCTTAAGCAGTGCGTCCGGATGGGGCTTTGGACGCGGGATATCGAAAGAGGTGACCACCAGATCAAAATGTTCCGTTAAGTTAAATTCAGCCAGCAACCGGTCCATGGTGTCGGAACGGTTGGTGGCAATAGCGGTCTTCCATCTGGGTCTAATCTTTGAAAGCAGCGGAACCAGATGGGGTTCAACTTTCAATAATTTAAGGAATCGGCTGTAATCCATCGTCTGGCGATAGGCGTATACGGCAGCAATGCTTTCTTCGTCACCAAATAAATGCGCAATTGCTTTATTTAACGTGTGCTGATGGGCATAGGCAAACTGGTCCGCCGTCATCGCCGGTTTTCCGAAATGCTTTAAAATCTGATTGTAATAGGCCCGGTTGGCTGCTTCGGTATCGAAAAGCACACCGTCGCAATCAAAGGCAACTACTTTAAGATTTTTCATACGAATCTACTTTTCACCTTTTTTTTCTTTTTCAGTTTGCTGCCGGAGTTCCCCATAAACTCTGATGTGGAGTTCAGGACGAATTTTGCTGTCGGTTTCCAGCGTAATGATATCGAAATAACTCCCCTTCTGCATTCTTTTATTTTCAACGGTCAGCGCATATTTTTGTCCGTTCTCACTTTTTTCCTCCGATAGTTGATAGGATATGTCTTGGCCGTCTCTGGCGCGAACCTTTACGATTTTGAAAGGGTATTTGGCGGCAGGGATGATCGTCACCTTTCTTTTTATCTCTTCACCGGCTACGCCTCGCAATCGGACCTTGCTGGGTCGTATCGTAACAAATTTTTCAACGTTCCCGATAATGGACAGCTTCAGCTGCGGATTCTTTTTGTCGTTGGTATAAACGGTCGCGCTCTTTTGCATTCTTTTGCCGCCCTTGTGATTCGTGTTTACTTTAAGTGTAATTTTGCCCTCACCGCCGGGAGGAATCTGCCTCGTATAAGAGACAGCTGTGCACCCTCAGTCGGTTTTGACTTTTTGAATCTCAAGAAGTGCTGAACCTTTGTTCTGAACGACAAAATCGTGGGTGACTTCTCGGCCCTCCATAACCGGAGCAAATTGGTAACGGGCTGCCGGTAAATAGACCGAAGGCTGTTTTAAAGAAACCTGCAAAATCTCGACGCGCTCGCCGTACGCAGGATTTTTTGGCGTATCCTTTTGATCTGCCGGTTTAGAACCGCCAAAATTTCCAATTTCCAGCCGACTCGCAGCGACACCGTGTTTCACAAACCACTGCTGCACCGCCTCGGCGCGTTTTTGCGCAATCTCGCGATTCTTGGCAGGCGTGCTATGATTCCGGCCGTAGCCTTCAATTTGCAAATGGATCGCTGGATCCGCTTCGAGCGCTGCCTGAACCTTTTTGAGATCATTTTCAAATTCCGGTGCAAGCGCAACAGAATCGTTTTTGAAATAGATGGTTGATAGTATGACACGCGCGGGGTCGCTTTTGGCACCATACGCATATGCGCTAAAGCAAACCACAAGCATTGCCAACATTAAAACAACCTGTGCCTTTTTTGTCATAACCATACTCCTTCACTGGATTCAAAATTAACCCGCTCTAGAAATTCTATGTTGTCAAAAGAGTGATGTCAAGGTGCCGGAAGCGATCTTAAAAATGTCTCTCTACCATTTTTTTCTACGAAATCATACAGCTCTTTACAATTTTCAGGGATCATCTCAGTCCCACATCCTTTTTAAATTTAATAAACTGCCCCTCAAACACTTAGATCTTGGTCGAGGGCCCCCGCATTTTGGCGGGATTTCACGTCTGTTTTTATGAATATTAAGGAGTTCAAAAGGCGTGATGTAAGATCTTTTTATGTTAAAACCGTTTTAGAAGCGCTTAGATTTTGCCCGATAGATAGGCGCGAGGGGTCGAAATGACGGAGCGTACATATAGTACGCGAGTAAATTTCGACGCCGAGTAACAACGCTATCGGGTAAAAGATGAGTGCTTATAAAACGGTTTTACATGAGGGATACAGGATCTACGTCTATCACCACCCTCACCCGGCGATGATGAAACACGGTGGGATTTTCGGCCAGAAGCTGACTGACAAATTGATGCAAGGCCTTGGCACGCCTGCCTTTTAAAAGGATTTGCCATCGATATCGCCGGGCGATTTTGGTCAGGGATGATTCAATCGGTCCCATGATCTCCACGGTGCCGTAAAACGATGGATTTGACGTTTTCAGTGTCCGGCATCTATCACCCAGTTTGAGGGCATAATTTTGGGTCAGCGCTGGGTCTTTGCCGGAGATCTTAAGTTGGATCATTCTTGAAAACGGCGGATAATTTAAGGCTTTGCGAGAATTGATCTCCTGATTGTAAAAAGAATTAAAATCTTGATCTCTGGCAGCCAATATACTGAAGTGGTCCGGATTATAGGTTTGCAGAATAACCCGCCCCGGAGAAGACCCTCTTCCTGCGCGACCGGCCACCTGTGCCAGAAGCTGAAACGTCCGTTCACCGGCTCTAAAATCGGGAAAACTCAGCGAAAGATCAGCGCAGATGATTCCCACCAGCGTAATATTCGGAAAATCGTGGCCTTTAGCCACCATTTGGGTCCCGACAAGGATATCAATGCTTTGATCTTTGAGGCCTTTAAGCAATTTAACAATGGCCCCCTTCCTTGCAGTGGTATCCCGATCCATGCGGGCGACCCGGGCACTGGGGAAAAGTTTCTGGACCGTGGTCTCAATTTTTTCGGTACCGAGCCCCAATTTTTTTATCTTCGAAGATCCGCAAATGTTGCAGCGGGATGTCGCCGCGCGGGAAAATCCGCAGTAATGGCATTTAAAGGCATTGGTCTTCTGATGATAGGTAAGGGAGATATCGCAATGTTTGCAGCGCTGCGGCTGCCCGCATGATTGACAGAGTGCAAAATTGGCAAATCCGCGACGGTTTAAAAAAAGCAGCACCTGTTGGTGGTGATCAAGCGTGTCTTTGATGGCCTGTTGCAACACCGGTGCAATAAACCGTTGCACCCCCCGGTATCCCAGGTTTTCACGAAGGTCAACAATTTTTATAGCAGGCAACGGGCGGCTTTCGACGCGCTGCCGCAGGTTAACTTCAATAAACTTCTTTGCAAAGGCATTATAACAGGACTGAATCGAAGGCGTCGCGGATCCCAGCAGCGCCACGCAATCATTGAGTTTAGCCCTGACCACTGCAAGATCCCTGGCATTATACCGCAGGTTATTTTCCTGTTTATAGGAGCTATCGTGCTCTTCATCTACAATAATAAGCCCCACTTCTGGGAATGGGGCGAAAATGGCCGACCGCGCACCAATGGCGATATCTGCTTTTTGCTGTAAGATACGGCTCCATTGATCATAGCGCTCACCGGCCGAAAGGCCGCTGTGAAGCACGGCAATGCGTTCGCCGAATCGGGCACGGAATCGTCTCTCCATCTGGGTGATCAGCGCAATCTCTGGTACCAGCACTAAAACGGATTTTCCCTGTTTGAGGGTTTCAGCAGCAACCTGCATGTAGACTTCGGTTTTGCCGCTGCCGGTGACCCCTTGCAAGAGAAAGGTGGTGAACCCTTTATTCAGAGAATCCACGATCTGCACGACGACACTTTGCTGCTCGGAGTTCAGGTCAAGGGCGGTGTCCGCACGAATGGGCTCGCCAAAGGGATCCCGATAGACCCGTTTATGCCGAACCGTTAGATAGCCGTCGTTTTCAAGTGCCCGAATCAGACGGGGTGCGGTCGGCACATGTCTTTTGAGTTCCGACATCGAAATTTCGCCTTCATTACCGAGGATGTCGATGATCTTTTTTCGGGGTTTTGAAAGTCGATCCAGAGGGGGTACCGGATCCGCCAGTGCTAAAAAACGCTCCTGGCGGGTCCTTGTCGAAGCTTCCCTCAGCTCGCGAGTTTTCAATATATGCCCGCTGCGTTGAAGCGACTGAATAAGGGCGCCGGGAACCATTTGGTTCAGCTTCCGGTTCAAATGATTAAGACGACACGGTCCGGAATCAAGCAGTTTCAATACCGCACTTTCCAATGGATTGACCGCATCGCTTTTTAAGACCCGCTTTCCCTGCGGCGTAATCGTTATCGAGGCATAATCATAAAGCGTCAGGCCGCCCGGCAATGAATTTTTGATGACATCACCGATGGGATGCTTATAGTAGTCTGAAATCCATTGAAAAAATGAAATCATCGCCGGCCCAAACAGGGGTTGTTGATCCAGTACATCCAAAATGTGCTTGACTTCAGCCAGCGCGGAATCGTGAGCCGTCCCCAAAATATAGCCGGTTACCCTGCGCTGACCGAAAGGCACGAGGACGCGCTTCCCGATCGCTACAAACGGCAACAGGAACTCCGGGACGCTGTAAGTGAAGGTATGATAAACGGGTAAGGAAACCGCAACTTCAATATTTGATTTACTAATCATAAAATTAGTGTTAATATAGCGTTAAGTTAAAATGGATTCAACCCATTGTGTCTCTGAACGCCTAACCTGTAAAAATGAAGACCGTCGACAGGTCGGCTTTATTTATTTTTACATGCAGGGTGTTTTGCGCAAAAAACGCTAAAGAAATTTCAATACCGGACGATTTATCACATTAGGAGGCAATTATGCGAAACAATGCAAAATCATGGGTAGTCTTCGGAGTGATCGCAGCTTTGATCGGTGTGCCCTTCGCGACTTCAGCCCTGGCCCAGGAATATTTTGAGGCTAAAGAGCCCAGCGGCGGTGCGATGATGTATGATATGATTGTTGTCCGGCCTATCGGCGTAGTTGCCACAGTCATCGGGTCCGCTTTTTGGATCGTCAGCCTGCCATTTTCGGCATCGGGTGACAATGTCGATACAGCGACTAAAAAGCTGGTCAAAGAACCCGCCGCATATACCTTTACACGGCCCTTAGGCGAATTTTAGCCCCCATTTAAATTTTCTTCTTGCTTGACACAGGGGTATTAATTGCATATACGAAACTGCAATTAATGACTCACAATACCGTTGTATCTTTTGTTCGTTTTTGCCCTGCCTGTTATCCCATACACCCTTAACCTTTCACAGAAGGAGGTCGCCGTGCCAGTACATGTCGTTGATCATCCCTTAGTCAAGCACAAATTAGCATTTATGCGGGAACATGATATCACAACCAAGGATTTTAGAGACCTTGCTTCTGAGCTCGCCAATCTTTTAACCTATGAAGCGACCAAACAATTAGAGACCGAGACCGTCACCATTCAGGGCTGGGACGGTCCTGTTGAAGTTGAAAAAATAAAAGGCAAAAAAATCACCGTGGTCCCGATTCTGCGCGCCGGGCTTGGTATGATGGACGGCGTCCTTAATCTCATACCGACCGCCAAAGTCAGCGTTGTCGGACTTTACCGCAATGAGGAAACCCTCGAGCCGGTCAGGTATTACGTCAAAATGACCAACCAGATGAAAGAACGTATTGCACTGATTCTTGATCCCATGCTGGCCACCGGCGGCACGGTAATCGCAACAATTGACCTCTTAAAAGAATCCGGCTGCAAACAAATCAAAGGGATATTTATGGTCGCCGCGCCGGAAGGGCTTGAAAAACTGCAAAGCGCGCATCCCGACGTCGAAATATGGGTGGCGGCGATAGATGAAAAACTAAATGAAGTCGGATACATATTACCCGGCCTGGGAGATGCGGGCGATAAGATATTCGGCACGAAATAACCTCACTTTGAAGCCATCAGGGGGCCGGGGCGCATATGGCCATGAAGAACTGGATCGCAGATTATAAATTGGGTTATCAAGACCATCTGTTCAGCATCCAAATTCTTTTAGTCGCATTTGGCGCACTCATTACGGTACCCATTCTCACCGGTCTGGATCCCAGCGTCGCATTATTTACCGCCGGCGTTGCAACCCTCATCTTTCATTTCTTTACCAAAAGGCAGATCCCGGTTTTCCTGGCGTCATCATTTGCCTATACCGCACCGATTATGGTGGCAACCAAAACATGGGGCCTTCCGGCCGCCCTTGGGGGACTGGTCGCCGTCGGCGTTGTTTATATGGCCATTGGCGGAATTATTTACTGGAAAGGTCGCAACATCATTCAGACCCTATTTCCGCCAATTGTCGTCGGACCGGTTATTATGGTCATCGGGCTCATGCTGGCTCCGGTGGCAGTTTCCATGGCCCTGGGCAAATCAAATCCCGCGTATCTCATCCCGGAAAAAGTCGGTCTGCTGATCGCCGCGATCTCTCTGACAACAACCATTTTAATCTTCCTGCTGGCCCGGGGAACCCTGAAACTCATTCCGATTATTTGCGGCCTGATCGCCGGATATTTCGTCTCCATCCCATTTGGAATCATTGATTTTTCAATCGTTGCCGGCGCACCATGGATTGTGGTTCCCCAATTTGTAATCCCTCGATTCAACTTTGATGCCATCGTTTTTCTAATACCGGCGGCCGTTGCGCCGCTAATGGCACATTTTGGGGATATCTTCGCCATTGGCGAGGTTACGGATAAGGATTATCTGAAAGAACCCGGCATCCATCGCACATTGCTGGGTAACGGCGCGGCAAACACAATCGCTGCTCTTGTCGGTGGCCCCCCGGTTCGCATTTATGCCGAAATTACCGGCGCAGTGACCGTCTTCAAAAGGTGGCAGCCGGCGGTAATGGTTTGGGCCGCTCTGTTTGCTATGATTCTGGCCTTTTTGGGCAAAGTGAGCGCCCTGTTGCAAACCATTCCCGACCCGGTTAGCGGCGGTATCCTGATTTTATTTTTCGGTGTGCTGGTGGTGGCGGGCATCAATTGCCTACTGAAGGCCCGCTTAAAATTAATGGAATTCAAAAATATGCTGATTGTGGTGCTCATCCTGGTTTGCGGAATCGGGGGGATTACCTTTTCAGTCGGAGCGTTCACACTGAAGGGCGTCGCGCTGGCAACCCTTGTGGGCGTATTTTTAAACCGCGTCCTTCCGGATAAGAAGACCCCTAACGAAAGTTGACAAGGAGTGTCTTTTGGCAAAACTGGTTCGGTTCGGCAAACCCATGAGGGATGCAATTTTGATGGTGTTGAAATATGTAAGAGATGCGACCGGCAATGAACCCACCCAGGAAGAAATCGCCACTGCCCTGAAAAGCTATTTTATATTGAATGAAATCGGCAATCAGATCAAATTCCAACGTAAAAAGCCGATTCAGCAGGAACCACCCGAAACCTTGTCAAAGGACCCGTTTTGGACATTAAACCTGCTGAAGGGACCGCCCAAAAACAGTTTGGTCCGAGTCGGTCTTTTTTCCCAAAATTTACAGGACGCCATCAGCACGACCCGGCGTTTTGTGAAAGATTCTAGTGGAGATGAACCCAGCGAGACGGAAATCGCCCTGAGCCTCAGGAGCACTTTTATACTTAGTGAAATCAAAAACCAAATCGACTGGCAGCGAAATGGCCAGATTAAAAATAAAAAAGCCCTACCCGAAACAAAATGACATATTTCATCTGAATTATTCCGATCCCTCCATGTTTTTTTTATCAACTATCTTTTCAATATTACCGATACTTAAGTTAGCGCCCGGGCACACCTTTTTCTTTTCAATAACTCAGATCCAGTGCTCGCGTAACCGTGAAAATCCGGCAGACAACCGACGCCAGGAAGGTCACTGAAGGGACCCTAAATTTTGAATACGCATAGACTTCTTTTGACAGTTTTCGTGATGGTGCTGACGATGGGAACATCTTCGGCCGAAATTTATAAATGGGTAGATGCAGATGGTGTCGTTCATTATTCCGATTCTCCGACTCAAAACATTTCCGACCCCCTTGAACAGGAAGAGATTTCATCGACTGAAACCGTCCCCCAGGTTAATTCCCAGCCGGCGCCGGAAGGCCAAAATGCCACGCTGGATCCTGATTTTTTTAATTTCTTGGACGAAACTCAGGAAGACGTTGTAACTGTCAATACCCCAACGGTCGAGATATATGAAACCAGCTGGTGCGGTTATTGTGAAAAGGCCAAAAATTTTTTCCGCTCACGGGGAATCGATTTTGTCGTCTATGACATCGAAAAAGATCAGCAGGCCGCCCGCCGAATGATGACCATGACCGATATGCGGGCGGTGCCCTTTGTCGTTATAAACGGCCAGGGGATCCAGGGCTATTCTGAACAAGCCTACGCGCTGGCATTACAAAATTAGATTGCATCGAATCAAAATGAAAGGTACTTATTCCTAAGCCAATTTACCCGGGTGCCGGCATGCGGTAAAATGTTTCCCTTTATAACAATCCTTTTATAAAGATATACAACCAGATGGAGTTTCGCAAACCGTCCGAGGTTAAAATGCGAGGGGCGCCACCATTTGACAATCTCTCCAATTCCGCTCGAAGACGGGTGATCGTCGTAACCTTTGTGATGAGCGCCATCCTTTTGTTTGCCCTACGCACCCTGGATGCCCCGCTGAGAACCAACGCGGCACCCAGGGGAATTGTCTCCTTTGAACTGGCCCAAAATTATGACGCGTCTAGGCAAATATTGGACTCCTGGAGCACTGATGCAAAAGTATATGCCGCCCTCAGCCTCGGTTTGGACTATCTTTTTCTAATCGTTTATGCCCTTTTTATATCTTCGGCATGTATCCAGGTTGCCACAGCACTTAAAGGCGATCATTCAGTCTTTCTCTGCATAGCAGGGGCTCTGGCTTGGGCCCAATTTTTAGCTGCATTTTTAGATTCGATTGAGAATTTGGCTTTGATTCACTTGCTGCTGAATTCATCCCGCAGCTGGTTACCCTGTCTGGCGCGCGGGTGCGCGATTGTAAAATTCAGTATCGTGGCAGCCGGCTTAATTTTTATTTTTGGGGGTTTGCTGGTAATCGGACTGAAAAAAATATTCAAACGATCGGGATGAACTGATCCATAGAAACGGAGAATTAGCATTCATGGTTTCAAAGATTCTGTTTTCGAAAGGGCCGGCATGAATTCAATACGCCCATATCGCGGATCATTTTGACCCTGACGCTAGGAGTATCCACGCTTCAGGCAGCCGTAACGATTTATTTATTGTTCGCGTGAATAATGAAAAAGGAGGCGTTAATATGATCAATCATGTGGTTCTGATGAAATTTAAACCCGAAGTCAACGATGACGCCATCGATGATCTCGAAAAAAGCCTGGATGATCTTCCCAATAAAATTATCGAGATTCAGGCCTACGAATTTGGGCGCGACCGGGTCCATTCTGAAAAATCATATGACTTCGCGTTGGTTTCACTTTTTGCCAACCTGGAAGCCATGAAACGCTACCAGGAGCATCCTGCCCATCTTAAAGTTCTGCAAAAAATCAAAAAGCTGAGTGAAAACATTTTAGCGGTCGATTTTGAAGGAACCGATGCCGGTAAGATAAAAAAAGACGAAATGGGTGCAATGCTCAGCCGTTTAGGCCGCGCTTAACAAGGAAAAGAAATGGCTAACATATTATCCAAACTGCGGGGCGGTAACCGCCAATCCATCGGAAAGGTCGGCGAAGTGGTCGCTGCCGTTCAAAAAAAGCCGAATTTATTTAAGGAGCAGACATGAAAAATGTGCAGGGTGAAGATCAATGGGTGTGGGTGGTCGTCCAGGATCCCGGTGGAAAAGAGCAATTCTTGGGCCAGCAGGATCAACAGGAAAATATTTCATTTATTCCGGCTTTTCATTCCAAAGAAGAGGCGCAACAATGCTTCATGAGTCTGGCCCGCCAGAAAGGCCGCAAATATGAGGTCCAGGCCATCTTACATGAAGAGTTGTTAAAAGACGCCGCAGCCGGCGGCTTCATGATTTTTTTACTGGATGAAAACGGCGATGTGCTGGAAAAAATCAAACCCTAAAAAGGCCGGGAGGCTATAAAGCTGGGAAGCTATGAAACTTGAAGGAATGTATTCTTCTTAGCTTCCAAGCCTTCTGGCTTCCTGGCCTCATAGCTTTTCAGCTTCCCAGCTTTCTGGATTAGATATTCACCGCTGCCAGAAATCCCCCATGAATGGCTTCATTTTGTAGCAAAATAATATTGAGGTTTGGGCTGGTTTATACTAACATATTAACTGATAATACGGCCCTAATTCACTTAAACCCATCTCAAAAATCATTACTGAGGTTAAGAAGCATGGCTGAAGGTAAAGGGAAAGATAAAGAGATAGACAATCAATCTGAATCCACAGAAGCCACAAAGAAGATATCTGAAGAGATGCAGGCGGTGGAAGACTTTGATCTGAATTTTCTTTTGGACATTCCGTTAGAAATAACCGTTGAACTGGGAAGAGCCAAGATTCAGATTCAGGAATTGCTCGACCTCGGACCCGGCTCAACCGTCACACTTTCAAAACTCGAGGGTGAACCGGTTGACGTTCTGGCCAACGACAAATTGATTGCCAGAGGAGAAGTTGTTTTGCAGAATAAAAAATACGGCATTCGAATAACTGAAATCACCAGCCGGATGAATCGCATTAAGAGCCTGCACTAAATCTCACCCATCTTTTAAAAACCATTCTCGAGGACGAGGAGGAGCACGAGGACGAGTACGAGGTTAAACAGCGTATCTCCGCTTCATACTTGTCGTCGTCCTCGTCGTCGTACTCGTTCTCGTTACCTAACGCCTATTACCGGCGCTCGCGAGACCAAAGTTCCCGGATGTGCGACTTGCCCGCCACCTATAATTCCTTGACACTGCACCCCATAAGCCGTAATAGGTCAACCAAATACCAATGATGGAGCTCAATGTGAACGGAGGAACCATGCCGAAAAATCAGCTGCTTTATTTATCAAAAGCAGACGTTGAGGCCATCGGGGTGACGATGGCAGAAATCGTCGAATCTTTGGAGGTCACCTTTCGCGCCAAAGGCGAAGGCCGCACGGAAATGCCGCCCAAACCGGGCATTCACCCCGGGGACGGGGACAGTTTCATACATGCCATGCCGGCCTATATTCCGGATTTAAAATCAGCAGGGATCAAATGGGTTGCCGCCTTTCCGGAAAACCCCAAAAAAGGCCTGCCTTACATCACCGGCCTGTTGATTTTCAATGATGTCGCGACGGGATTGCCGCTTGCGGTAATGGATGGCGTCTGGATGACCGCCATGCGCACCGGTGCGGCCACAGCGCTTTCCGCGCGCTATCTGGCGCGCCCGGAATCATCAGTGGTCGGTGTGCTGGGCTGCGGCGTGCAGGGACGCAGTAACGTAGAAGCTTTGAAAGTGTTGTTTCCCATAAAAGAGGTCAGGGCCTACGACGTGAAAGCAGAAACGGTTCAGCAATACGCTGATGAAATCAGCTCCCGTTTGGATTTGGAAGTCGTGCCGGTCGCAACACCCAGGGAAGCCGTGAGCGGCTGCGATATGGTAGTAACCGCCGGGCCGATGTTAAAAAAGCCCCATGCAACCATCCAGGCCGGCTGGCTGGATGAAGGTGCTTTTGCTTCGCTGGTGGATTTTGATTCCTACTGGCATGCGGATGCCATCGCGCAGGCTGCCAAATTCTGCACGGACGACACACCTCAGTTTCAGCTGTACCGAAAAATGGGTTATTTCCCAAAAATCCCGGACCTTTACGCCGATCTAGGTGAGCTGGTCAGCGGTCAAAAACCCGGTCGTCAGACGCCGCAAGAGCGAACCATGACCGCCAATCTCGGCCTGGCCCTGGATGATATGGCCGTCGCCCCGCTTTTGTATCAAAGGGCGCTGGACAAGGGAATTGGGACCTGGCTGCCGCTGTAAGGTTCAGAGGTTCAGGGTTCTGCGTTCAGGATTCAATGATTGAGGAATTCAGGAATTGAGGAATTTAGGAATTAGAATGACAGAATACCTTGAATTCCTAAATTCCTGAATTCGCAATTCCTAAATTTGCCTGCTGACACCCGAAACCTGACACCTGAAACCTACTTATTTTTGAGATCTGAACACAGCAGCTTGTTTTAGATGAGGTTGTAAAGCCAATGAGCTTGAAAACATATGACATCATCATTGTCGGCGGCGGCATCATGGGCAGCGCCAGCGCCTATTATTTGATGAAAGCCGACCCGACACTCAAAGTTGCTGTGGTCGAACGCGACTCCAGCTACTCACAAGCCTCAACCGCCCTTTCGATGAGCAATGTCCGCGTCCAGTTCAGTTTAAAAGAAAACGTTCAGATTTCGCTCTATACATTACAGGTTTTAAAACGATTTGAAGAAGATATGGCCGTAGACGGCGGGCAGCCCAAAATTTATTTTCGTCAGGAAGGAAATCTATTTCTGGTGGATGCCGCCGCAGAAGCAGCCGCCCGACAAGCGGCAAAAATGCAAAAACAACTGGGATGCCGGGTGCAATGGTGGTCACCGGATACGATTAAGCGGCATTACCCCCTGTATGAACCTGAAAAATTTATCGGCGGAACCTTCGGCCCGCATGACGGTTATTTTGACGCTTACGCTGCTCTGATGGGTTATCGGTCCAAGGCCCGATCGCTGGGCGCTACCTATATTCAGGATGAGGTCGTCAAGATTAAAAAAAACCAAAAGCGTGTTGCCGGAGCGGAGCTGGCGGCACAGGGGCACCTGAATGCAACATATGTGATCAACTGCGCCGGGGCATGGGCCGCCGATGTGGCCAAAACGGCAGGGGTTAAGCTTCCGGTGGTTCCCATCAAGCGCCAGGTGTTTGCACTGGACACCGCCGTAAAATCCACCGGCCCGCTGCCCTTGACTGTGCTGCCGTCAGGATTGTATTTTCGCAGCGAAACCGGCGGATTGATCCTGCTGGGTAAATCTTTGCAGGAAGATCCCGTCGGATTTGATTTCACCTGGGACGATAAAAGGTTCCTTGAACTTCTGTGGCCCGAATTGGCCGAATTTGTCCCAGCATTCGACCGGCTGAAGCTGATGCGCGGCTGGGCCGGGCTTTACGCGGTCAATACCCTGGACGGCAACGCCATTCTGGGGCAATGGCCGGAGCTCAAAGGGTTGTACCTGGCCAACGGCTTTTCCGGTCACGGCCTGCAACAGGGACCGGCGGTTGGCCGCTATTTGAGCGAACTCATCCTGGAAAAGCCGGTATCGCTGAACCTTTCCATTTTTTCCCCGCAGCGCATACTGGACAACCGGGCATTGAGCGAAAACGGGCTGGTTTAACATTTTCTGAACATTAGATCTTGACTAATGCTCAAATCTTGTTTAAATAAGCACCAAACCCTTTGAAGCGAAATCACCAACTAAATCTTATTTAGTATTTATTTCAGCTTGTTAAAAGTTGATGGTTTCGTAAAAAATCCTATCGCCAGTCATTGCGAGGAACGAAGTGACGAAACAATCCCATGATTTCAGAGACTTGGATTGATAGCGATCGTTTCGCTGCGCTCGCAATGACAGCTTTGCAGACTTTTTACGAGTAAATCAAAGTTATAGCGGTAAAATTTGCAACGGCTGATTGACATTTTAAACCGGTGAGATTATAAAACTCTAAGCCGCGGCATCATCAAAGAGGCTGAAAGGAGGTGATGTAAACCGGAAACACACCACGCAATACAGTAGATGTTGTATAGAACTCTCAACGTATCGAGCGTTAATCATATCGAAAGGAGATAGAAAATGAACCGAAAGCTCATTATGGTGTTGACACTTGTATTCGTAATTGCTTTCGCCTTTAGCGTACAGGCGGAGGTGAAAGATCCCATCGGAGTCGTCAAACTGCGCCCCGGTGAACCGATCCACATTGCCTATTGGTTTGTAATTTCAGGTCCAAATACGTCCCTGGGCACCGATACGGTCCGCGGCATTGAAATTGCCGCCGACACATTTGGCGGTCAAATCAAAGGCTGGCCAATCAAAATTTCCGGTCAGGATACCGGCTGCAGTGCCGAAGGCGGCCAGGCCGCAGCAACCAGACTGGCGGCCGACCCGACCATTATCGCGGCCATCGGTTCCAACTGCTCCAGCGCGGCCAAACCCGGCGTGCCGATTCTCTGGAAAGCCGGCATTGTTTCCGTATCGCCCTCAAACACCGCCCCGTACCTGACCGACCCCGAACGCGGCTCAGGCTACGAAGGCTATTTGCGGACCTGCCACAACGACAAGGTCCAGGGCGCAATTGCGGCTAATTTTGCATTTAATGAGAAGGGCCTCAAAAGAGCGGCCACTGTTCATGACGGCAGTGTCTATGCCGAACAGCTGGCCCAGGTGTTTGCCAAAACCTTTAAAGAGAAGGGCGGCGTAATTACCTCCATGGAAGCCATTTCGCCCAACGACACGGACATGCGCCCGGTTTTGACCAAGATCGCTACCGGCAAGCCGGATATCATCTACTATCCGATCTTCATTGCCGAAGGCGGATTTATTACGCGCCAGGCCAAAGAAGTGTCCGGTTTGGAAAAAACGGTGCTGTTTGGCGCCGACGGCATGTTCTCGCCGGATTTCTACAAAGCAGCCGGCAAAGCCGCTGTGGGGATGTACCATTCCAGCCCGGATTTTTCGGCATTTGCGGGGGGCTATCAAACGTTTCTGAAGACCCACCAGAAAAAATACGGTGAAAAACCCATCGCGCCGTTCCACGCCCATGCCTATGACGCCACCATGATGGTCCTGAATGCGATCGACAAAGTGGCCGTTAAAGAAGGCGGGAATCTGTATATCGGCCGCAAAGCGCTGCGGGATGCCCTGTACGCCACCTCAAGAATGCAGGGGCTGACCGGCACGATCACCTGTGACCAGTACGGCGACTGCGCCGATCCGAAAATCGCAGTCTATCAAACCGCGGCAGAAAACGTGAAGAAACTAGAGATGCCGAGTAAGCCCTACTGGAAACCTTATTAATTTTAACAAATTAAAGCCGGCTCTTCAGGAGCCGGCTTTTTCTAACTGGATTTATAGAGCCGGGTATTCAAAGGATACCCGGCTCTCCCTGCAAAATAGGGTATTCTCTCCGACCGTTTGCCGCACGTCAAAGCACGCAACATTTCCTGCTGCGGGAAAACGCACTTTATCATAAGGCAAACATCAGGCTCGCAAATATAAGCGATAAGAAGGACAAGGACTATGCTGCAACGAATTCGCGAACGGATGTCACCCACCGATGTAGTGATGTGGCTCATCGGCGGCGGGTTGCTGTTCCTGGTTGTCTGGGGCTCGATCGCCACGCTGATTAAAGGGACCTATACCACCAGACACTGGATCGATTTCGTCATCTTCGGTCTGGCGCAGGGCAGTGTGTATGCGCTGATCGCCACCGGATATACCATGGTTTACGGCGTGTTGCGCATGATCAACTTCGCCCACGGTGAGGTCTTCATGAGCGGACCCTATACGGCCTATTTCGTGGCCGCCTGGTTTTACCGCACTGACTTTCTGGATGCCCAGCCCATTTTCTGCCTGGGGGTCATCTTCATCGTGTCCATGGCCATATCCGTTACGATTGCCTTTTTTCTGGAACGGATTGCCTACCGGCCTCTCAGAGGCGCACCGCGGCTGATCCCGCTGATCACGGCCATCGGAGCTTCCTTTTTTCTGCAGTACTTGTTTCGCGGGCTTTACGGTTCCAGCTTCCAGGCTTACCCGGATATCGCGATACTTGAAGGCCATTGGGTTATTGCCGGCATCCGCATTCTCAAATTTCAGGCCGTGGTCATCGTGGCCGCCGTCGTGCTGATGCTCGCCCTGTACTCTTTTGTCATGCGCACCCGCATCGGCAAGGCCATCCGGTCCGTCTCCGAGGACAAGGAAGCCTCTGCCCTGATGGGAATCGACGTGGACAAAATGATCTCCATGACCTTTGTTGTCGGGGGCGCCGCCGCCGGAGCAGCCGGGGTGCTGTACGCCATTATGTTCAAACAGGTGCATTTTTTCATGGGTTTCATCCCCGGCATCAAGGCCTTTACCGCCGCGGTTCTGGGCGGCATCGGCAACATCCCGGGCGCGATGCTGGGCGGCATCTTCCTCGGACTGGTCGAATCCGTTGGCCCCAGTCTGTTTCTCGATGGTCTGGGGATCGTGGCACCTTATCAGCTCAAGGACGCGATTGCCTTTACGATGCTGGTGATGGTGCTGATTTTCCGCCCGACCGGAATTCTCGGCGAACGACTGGCTATTAAGAAAGCTTAATCAACTATTCTGAAGTCAGAAAGGACGTTTTTGGCAAAATGAATCAGGATCAATCTCCCTGGCGGAATGCGGTCAATATCGGGCTGGTCGGTGCCTTGACGGCGGTTATGCTCGCGCTGATCGGTATGGTCGAGTCCTTTAACAAGCGCGATATTATTTATCAAATCGTTACCATGGGCAACATTCTGTTGCTGCTCTGCGCGGTATTTCTATCCTACCTGGCTGCTAAAAAAGCAGCGCGAGACCAGACCGCAATGGTCTTCGGCACGGCCGTCCTCACCGGCGTGATGACGGCGGCGGGCCTGGCCCTGCTGGTTATCATCGGCAAGTCCATCAATCTGCGAATGGTTTTTATCAATGCCTCGCCGGTACTTTATCAGATACTCACCTTTTATTACGGCCCCAAGCTCGGCATCCCCTTACTGCTGTTTAGCGGCGCCCTAAGTGGTTTTTTTGCCGGCCTGCTCTACCTGGCCCCGGCTCTGGTTCGCAAAATGCTCATCACGGCATTCAGCAGTGTGATCATCACCGGCATGCTGCAGGACATGCTGCGGCCGGTCATCGCCCTCTGGGGCCCGCTGGGCAAGATCAACCCGTATCTGTTCGCAGCCAATGGTTTGGCCCTCAAAGGAGCTGTGGGACTGTTCGTTTTGGTCGCGGTTCTTGTATATGCGTGGGGCCGCAAAGGTAGCGCCGTTAAAACCAGGGTAGCAGGGCTGCCCGCCGGTCAGCAGCGCACCCTCAAACTCGTCAGCGGGCTGTTTATCGTATTTGTCCTTCTGATTTTGCCAAAAATAGTGGGACTGTTCCTCAGTGAGGTATTGACCATTGTCGGCCTCTACGTGCTTCTGGGGTTGGGCCTCAATATCGTGGTGGGTTATGCCGGCATGCTGGACCTCGGCTATGTGGCCTTTTTCGCCGTGGGCTCTTACGTCGTCGCTATTCTAACCTCCCCTGAACTGGGGTTCTTTAGTTTGGGATTCTGGAGTGCACTGCCTTTTGTGCTTGCTGCGGGCATTTTTGCCGGGGTATTGTTGGGGGTTCCGGTGCTTAAAATGCGCGGTGATTACCTGGCGATCGCCACCCTGGGGTTTGGTGAAATCATTCGGATTCTCGTTCTCTCTGACTGGCTGCGGCCGTGGATCGGCGGCGCCCAGGGCATCGGCCAAATTCCCAATATCAGCCTGGCCGGCTACAGCTTTTCCTCGCCGCAACAAATCTATTATTTCATTCTGGCCGGCTGTCTGCTGGTTGGATTTATTTCATGGCGCCTGCGGGACTCCCGTCTGGGAAGAGCCTGGATGGCCGTGCGCGAGGATGAGGACGTGGCCCAGGCCATGGGCATTAATCTGGTAGCCACCAAACTGATGGCCTTTGCCACCGGCGCCGGTTTTTCGGCTCTGAGCGGCGCTATTTTCGTCAGCAAAATCGGCTCGGTCTATCCCCATAGCTTCAATGTCATCGTTTCCATCAACATTATCTGTTTGATCATCGTCGGCGGTATGGGCAGCATCCCCGGCGTCGTTGTGGGGTCCTTTGCCCTGGTCGGTTTGCCCGAGCTGCTGCGCGAATTTGCCGAGTTCCGGTTACTGGTCTACGGTGCGGCCCTGGTGGCCATGATGCTGCTCAGACCCGAAGGTCTGTGGCCGGATGTCAAGCGCAAACGCGAGCTGCACGTCGCAGAAGATGAAACCGAATCCGAGGCGGAGCAAGCCGCCACGGCCCGCAGTTAGGAGGAAAATATGGCAATTCTGACAACCCAAAGACTCACCAAACAGTTCGGCGGTCTGGTTGCCATTGACAATCTGGATTTAACCGTCAAAGAAAGCAGCATTCACAGTGTCATCGGGCCCAACGGGGCCGGCAAGACGACCCTGTTCAATTGCATCACGGGATTTTACAAACCCGAGTTCGGGAAAATCGACCTGATGGGCCACGCGCTGGTGGGCTTGCTGCCCGATCAAATTGTGCGTTTAGGGGTCGCGCGCACCTACCAGAACATCCGCCTGTTTCCGGCCCTGACTGCTATGGAGAACATTCTGGTGGGCCTGCATACCCATCTCAAGGCGCGTTTTCTGGGGATCGTCATGAGAACCCCCAACACCCGCAAAGAAGAGCAGAAAGCAGATGAAGAAAGCAGCCGCCTGCTGCGATTCGTTAATCTCGCAGGCCGCGGTGAACTGCTGGCCATGAATTTGCCCTACGGCGAACAGCGGCGGTTGGAAATTGCCCGCGCGCTGGCCACCCGCCCGCAAATTTTGTTGCTGGATGAACCGGCCGCCGGTATGAACCCCCGCGAGACCCAGGAAATGATGGACTTTATTCAGCACCTGCGGGATGAACTCGGCATCACCATCATTTTAATCGAACATCAGATGAAAGTCGTCATGGGCATTTCCGAAACCGTCACTGTCCTGGACTACGGTGAAAAAATCGCCGAGGGCACCCCGGCTGAAATTCAAAAGAACCCGAAAGTGATCGAGGCATATTTAGGAAGGGGAGCGGAAGCCGCCGATGCTGCCGCTTAGTTCGAGGAATCAGGAGGAAGTCTGCCATGCCAATGCTTGAAGTTGAGGGAATTCACACCTATTACGGACACATCCATGCGCTCAGAGACGTTTCGATAAGCGTCGAAGAGGGTGAGATTGTGACCATCATCGGCGCCAACGGTGCGGGCAAAAGTACCATGCTCAAATCCACCAGCGGTCTGTTAAGGCCCCGCAAAGGATCGATCCGCTTAAATAATGAGGAGCTCACCCGACTCAAGCCCCATCAAATCGTCGAGAAAGGTGTGGTCCAGGTCCCCGAGGGCCGCCGTATTTTCGGGACGTTGACGGTCATGGAAAATCTGGACATGGGCGCCTTCATCTGCAATGACAGTCAAAAGATCAAAGAGAATTTGGAGCGCGTGGTGGAACTCTTCCCGCGGCTCAAAGAGCGCGGCAAACAGGTGGCCGGCACTCTCAGCGGCGGCGAACAGCAGATGCTGGCCATGGGCCGCGCGCTGATGGCCAATCCCAAGATGCTTTTATTGGATGAACCGTCCATGGGACTGGCGCCGGTGCTGGTCGACGACATCTTTGATACCATTCGCCAGCTGCATGCTGAAGGAACCACTATTTTGCTGGTCGAACAAAACGCCCGCTTAGCACTGCAGGTCGCCAGCCGCGGCTATGTGCTGCAATCGGGTTCGGTCGTGCTCAGCGATTCCTGCGAAAACCTCGAGAAAGACGAAATGGTCCGCCAGGCATATCTGGGAGAATAATGACTATTTTGGAATGCGGATTGCGGATTTTAGATTGATTAAATAAATCCTCCTGCTTGTAAGACCCGCCCTCGGTTTTGCGATCAATTTTTCCAAATTATCTACCTCAACTTACCAATACCCAATACAAAATAGCCATGGAAGGCCGCATCGAACTTTTGCAATACTACCGCCAGCAGAGCATCTGTCATACCTATCATCGTTATGGAAATCCTGGTGAACGGGCTCTGGAATGTAAAGCAGTTATTTTTAGGAAAGGGCTAGAATATTTTCCGCCATCAGCGTGGCAAATGAGATACATCTACCTCAGCATCATGTTCGGCAGGAAGGTGGCCAGCTTCGGAAAGAGGATAATAAAAAGAACCACCACAAATATGGAAATCAAAAAAGGCAGGATACCACGGTAAATCGATTCCAAGGGCACGTCTTTGGCCACGCCCGCAACGGTGAACACATTGAGCCCCATCGGTGGGGTGAGAAGCCCGGCCTCCATCATCAAGACTGCGATGACGCCGAACCAAATCGGGTTAAAGCCCAGATTGATGATCACCGGAAAAATAACCGGCATGGTCAGGACCATCATCGAAATGGCGTCCAGAAAACAGCCCAGGAAAAGATAAATCAGAATAACAATTGTCAGAATAATGTACCGGGAGACCTCAAGCGAGACCACCCAGGTGGACACTTGGATAGGTATCGTGGAGAGCGCCAGAAACGTACTGAAGACGTTGGCTCCGGCGACCAGAAAAAGAACCATCACGGAAATGCTGACAGATTCCAGCAAAGCGACTTTGAAAGCCGTCCAATGCAATTTGCGTTTAAACAGCGCCACCAAAAAAAGCACCGTGGCACCGACGCCACCCGCTTCTGTAGGCGTAAAAAATCCGAGATAAATGCCGCCCATAACGACCAAAAATATCATCAGCGGTTCCCACACGGGCAGCAGGGAAGCAAACTTGTCTTTCCAACTCACTGGTTCGGGGCTACTGGGAGCAATCTTCGGATTTATCTTCACCCATGAAACGATGATACTGATGTACGCCAACGCCAGCAGAAGCCCCGGGGCAACCCCAGCGATAAGCAGCTTTCCGATGGACTGTTCGGTCAGCATGCCGTATACCACGAAACCGATGCTTGGCGGTATCAGAAATCCCAGGGTACCACCGGCCGCAACGGTACCCGCGGACAGTTTGGAGCTGTAACCAAACCGATTCATTTCCGGGATCGCTACCGTACCCATGGCTGCCGCCGTGGCGACCGATGATCCGGACACCCCGGCAAACCCAGCGCAAGCTCCGATGGTCGCCACCCCCAGACCGCCTGGAAGCATGCGTAGCCATTTGTCGAAGGCAGCGTACAACTGCCTCGTCATGCCGGAGCTGCTGGCAAATCCTCCCATGACCACAAACAGGGGGATGACGGTGTAAGGATAGTGCGAGGATGTTTCGTAGACGGTTCTGGCCAGTACCGGCAGAGCAGCCTCGACGGACGACAGAAACGAAATGCCCAGGAAGCCCACCAGCATCAACGAGAAAGCAATCGGCATTCCCAGGGAAAGCAGGAAAAAGACGAGAAGGGTGCCGACAATGCCGGTGAGAATCGGATCCATTAAACGCTCCTTTTAAATGCCCTAAAGGCTGTCGACAGGTCGACCATCAACTCCAGGCAAAGCAAGAAGGCGGCGACACCGACCAGAAGCTTGAAGGGGCGTTGGGCGATTCTGAGCATGTCGGAAACCGCGGTTTCCTCTAACCCCACGACAATGCCCTGCCAGGCCAGCAGAGCGATGATGAACAGGCTGAGACACGTTACGACAATTTCTAAAAATATTTGAGTGCGCGGCGGCATGCGGGAGGTCAACATGGAAACACGCACGTGGCCCTTGACCTGCTGAGTGTAAGCCAAACCCAACAGGATGAAAACATCCAGCACGTAGCTGGAAAGCTCGACGATCCCGGGAATCGGCCGGGCCCAAGCAGCCCGGCCGACGACATCAGCAGAAGTGAACAGCATCAAGGGAAGAATCAGAAACATGCCCACATAGCAAACCCAGCGGTTAACGCGCTGAATCCAGAATTTGATCTCCCCGTCTTTTTCCACCGCTCACCTTCCCATTCGCCGAGTTATTTTTTTCCCCATTCTACAGGGAACGCCACTGCAGAGACACCGTGTTTATGAGTCTCTTCGTTAAAGAGCATGACGGCCTCTTTGGCTGAAAGACCTTTGGCCTCAAGTTCGCTGACCCACTTTTTGGTTTCTTCCTGGAACAGTTTAAACCATTTCGCCTGCTGATTCTGGGGCATCTGGTAGAGTTCGACGCCTTTGTCGGCGATCTCTTTCATCATGGTCTTGTAAACATCGCGGTTCAGACCGCCGGTGGTACGGAAGGGGTTGTGACACACCTCCATGATAATCGGCTTCAAGTCATCTGGCGCGTTGTCCCAGCTCTTCTGGTTCATAATCACCCCTTCGGTGACACAGCCAAAAGTGGCCAAGGTTCCCTGCTTGGCGACCTCGTAAAGTTTGAATGCCAATACCAGTGGCGGGCAGGTCACCAGGCCATCGATGGTGCCGGTCTGCATGGAGAGATATACGTCGCCAAGGGGCATAAACACGGGCTCAGCACCCAGCGCCTTGATGTAGTTGGTCTGGTGTCCGCCGGGGGATCGGATCCGCAGGCCCTTGACATCATCGAGCGAGCGGATTGGCTTGGTGGTCCACAGAAACGCCTGGATACAACCATTTAGCTCGATCATTTTGACCCCCGGAAATTCACTTTTCAGCTGTTTCTCGTAAAGGGCGTTGCCGACGTCGGTGCTGACGTCCTTGCCGTCTGTCGTGGCGGCCAGGGACAGAACATCGCTGACCGGAAAGCGCCCGGGCGTCCAGGTGGCGGTAAAATACCCCATATCCGACAGGCCTTTGGAAACGATGTCATAATGCTCAGGCCCTTTGCCCAGCGCGCCGCCAGCATACATGGTATATGTAATCCGGCCGCCGCTTCTCTTTTTGAGCTCCTCCAGCATGGGGATCCATACCGTTTTAACCTCCCGGCTCATCGGGGGATGCCAGGTGCTGAACTTGATGTGCATGGTTGATTTGGACTGGGCTGTTACAGCAGTTGGCAGTAAAAAAGCGACCGTCAGGAAAAGAACCAAGACTCCAGTGGTACAATACATTCGTTTTTTCATGGAAGGCCTCCTTTGTTTGTTGATGATTCGTTCAATTGCCTATTGCAATTTTCAAGCAAAGACTCATACCCGTATGCAGACACCGGCAAATCCCCCCCTCTTTGGTCACACCAGGTTCGCGTGTCTGCTTGGCACGCATTGATGTGTCTCTGCGTGGAAAATAGGCAAAGCAGATTCTCCGCTGGGGCTCCTGCGGCAGTTGCCATAGATTCTGCTTTTCTCACCGGCATGGCAGAATCTGCCTCAAAGGTCAGAGCCTACTGGAGATCCCTTTTTAAACCAAACAAAACTAACCCATGTCAAGCCAATTAATCCTTTCAGCGGCTGCAATCCTTTCTATCAGATGTGAGCCCAAGTGTAGCTATCGCAACCCAAAAGAGTGCGGCCGACTTCCGCTTCGGCAATCATCGATTCTTCGGATCCGGGCGGCTAACGAGGAGGTCATCGAGAAGAGTTTGTCTTGGAAAATAATCGCGCCGGCAATGACACCGCAAGCGACCAGATCTTCTGCCCGCTGTAATGCGTTGATTTGGGCAACCTTGCGCTTGGCCCCCGTAAGTTTACCGATACTTACCGTCACCATCTTACCCGCCAGATCGGTATTGGGGTCGATTTGTTCAGCAGGAGTCTGACGTATATTTTTGTCCCTCACGAAGCAGGCGT
>Ga0255055_10000176_pt1 | contig 48518 bp, 44 predicted proteins | sample JV7_2_27_MG_FD_188633 | JGI IMG/M metagenome (GOLD analysis project Ga0255055, IMG submission 188633) | Seawater microbial communities from Jervis Inlet, British Columbia, Canada - JV7_2_27 | ecosystem: Environmental > Aquatic > Marine > Inlet | place: Canada: British Columbia | collected... | reverse complement strand
CGCCGTCGCCGTCGCGCCGACGATCATCGATGCGGTGCTCCCGCGGTTCGGTCTCCCGGCCTTGTCGAACGTACCGCGTTTGTTGTTGGCAGTGCCCGCAGGTCTGCTTGCCGGGGTCTTTCTGGCCATCGGGATTTACGAACTGTTCCAGACTCGAAGAACGGCTGCCGTGCGCGAGCCTGCCGGCTCGGTCTACGGCCCTGGAGGAAACTGATGGACAATTCTTCGCCGTCGATGCTGAAGGCGACTCTGATAGGCGGTGGCACGGCGGGATTCGTCGCTGCGATTCCCATCGTCGGTATGCTGAACTGCGCGTGCTGCGCACTGGTCGTCGCCGGTGGGTTCTTCGCCGCGTACCTGTACTCGAACGAATGCAAAAGACAGGGTTCGGAGTTCACTTCGGGTAGCGGGGCGATCGTCGGTCTCGTCGCCGGGATGTTCTACGCCGTCACGAGCGTAATCGTCGGCTGGATCGTCAACAAGCTCACGGGCCAGTCGATAGAGAAGATCATCGACCAGATCGAGGCGACGGGGCAGGAGCTACCTCCGGAGGCCGAGCCCTTGATCGAGTTTCTGCTCAACACCAGCTCGTTCGTGCTCATCCTCATGGGGTTTTTCGTGACCTTGCTGATCGCGGCCATCTTCTCGACCGTCGGTGGTCTCATCGGCGGGGCGGTGTTCAAAGTGGAGGCGCCACCGCCCGCACCGCCGGCGCAGGGAACGACGTCGTAGGCTGGAGTCGATCGACCGTACGCCGGCGAGCGGGTCGCCGACCGCCGGCGGACGCTTCGGACCGCGGTCGGGATGATGTCGAAACGCCAAGCAAGCGAATCTCCGCGAATTCGAGCGTCGAGTGTGGTTGGCGCGGTCGTTGCTCTATCCGCCAAACGCGGTGGGAGCGTTGCTCCCGGCCGCCGTTCGCGGGAACGGGACCCTCGGGGACGGTGGATGGTGCCGCCGGGTGGAACGACCGAGGTGTTTGTGGAGGCGGCTTCGGTCGTCCACCTGTTCTCGCCCCGGGCCACGGCGGGACGGGAAAGGAGGTCCCGATGAGCGGACCGTCGCCTTCGAGGTCGGTCTTTCTGGAGGACGCCGCACAGGCGGGGTTCGACGAAGCGCGGGTGGCAATCCTCCCCGTACCGTTCGAGTCGACCGTCACCTTCGGCCGGGGCACGTCGCGAGGACCGGCGGCGATTCTCGACGCCTCCGAGCAGCTCGAGCTCTACGATGAGCAGATGGACGCCGAACCCTACCGCTGCGGTGTGTGGACCGCGCCGCCGCTTACGGGGAACGACGTGGATGCCGAGGCGATGGCGGGCATCGTCGAACGACGATTCGGGGAGCTGCTCGACGCTGGCAAGTGGGTCGTCATGCTGGGCGGTGAGCATTCGATCACCCCCGGTGCGGTACGAGCGGCTGCGACGCGACACGAAGGTCTGCAGGTCGTCCAGCTCGACGCCCACGCCGACCTGCGCGAAAGCTACCAGGGGAACCGTTGGAGCCACGCCTGCGCGATGGCGCGCTGCATCGAGGTGGCGCCCGTCCGTGCCATCGGCGTTCGCAGCTACCCCCGCGAGGAGGCACAACGCATTCGAGCGGATAGTCCGGGTTATCGCATCACCCATGCGTGGGAAACGGAGGAGGCCGACTGGATCGAGCTGGCCCTCGAGGGTCTCCGGAAGCGGCCCGTCTACCTGACCATCGATCTCGATTACTTCGATCCGGCGATCATGCCTTCCACCGGCACGCCGGAGCCTGGCGGCGGGCGGTGGGGGCCCGCGCTGCAACTGCTCGAGCGCCTGTTCCGGGAGGCCCGTGTCGTCGCCGCCGATATTGTAGAGTTGGCGCCGATCGTCGGCCTGCACCACCCCGACTTCACCGCCGCCCGTTTGGTATACAAGCTGATCGCCTTCGCCTGTGGAGGAGCTTCGGGGGGACCGGCCCCGCGTGGATCGATGCGGCAGGCTTGACACCGATTCGAGGGACTGACTACGTTTAGGCTGCGATGATCACAGGATTCAACACCGACGTCGAATACCAGGACCGCGTATTCCACGTCCAGACCGAGGACAAGGGTCTCGACAACCCGGTCGTCGAAAGTCTCGTCTACTGCGGAGGCGAGATCATCGATTCGCAGCGCAACTCCTACGCCGACCTGTCGGAAGGGGAGACGTACTCGGAGGACGAGATTCTGATGCGGATGGAAGCGCAGCATCAGGCGATGATCCGCGAGATTCGCAACGGCCGGTACGACACCGAGGGTCCCAAGCCGTTCGGTCACAACATCATCAGCAACCACAGTCTCGACGAGGTCGTGCTCGATTTTCTCCACGGGGAGGAAGAGCTCGGCTCGCTGAGGTTGGATCCGGTGGAAGATGCGGTGCTCCAGCAGGGTTCTCGGCCGACGCTACGAATGAGCGTCCTGGAGGATCAGACGGGAAGACCGATCGCGGGCGCCCAGGTCAGGTTTACGCTGATCTCGACCCAGGACCGACCACGCGAGCTGTTCTCCGGTACGTCGGCCGATGACGGCGTCATCGAGGCCACCGTCGAGATTCCAAGCATGCCGGAGGCCGATCTCGCGATCCTATGCAGAGCCAGCGCCGCCGGGCGGCGCACCGAGTTGCGACAACTCGTTCATTGCTCCGCGGAGCGAACCAACGGACCCGCCGAAGAGAAGGTCCGGAAGAAGAAAGGCCGCAAGGCCAAGGGCTAGGACAGGCTCCGAGAGCGTCCGGCCCTTTCGATCTCTTTCTCCTGGATTTTTCGCTTCGCCTTCTCGCGCTTGTCGTACTCCCGTTTTCCCTTGGCCAACGCAATCTCCACCTTGATCCGTCCCTGCTTGAGATAGAGGCGCGTCGGAACCAACGTCATGCCGCCGGCCTTCGTCTCCTTCTCGAGCTTGCGAATCTCCCTGGCGTGCAGCAGGAGCTTGCGCGGCCGGACCGGGTCGTAGTCGTCGGAACGAGCGTGGGAATAGGGGCTGACGTGGACGCCGTAGAGGAAGACCTCGCCGTTCCTGATACGCGCGTATCCCTCGCGGAGATTGACGCGGCCGAGCCGCGCCGACTTGACCTCGGGTCCGGTCAACACCAGCCCCGCCTCGAACCGCTTGAGCAGGTGGAACTCGTGCGAGGCCGATCGGTTCGTCGCCAGGAGCGGTAACGACGCGTCCTTCTTCTTCTTCTTCTTGCCGGCCAAAGGGGGAGCTCCCGGGAGTCGTAACGAGCGTGGGCGATCGGGAGGCCAGTATAGCAGCGGTTTCGGGCGCTCAGCGGCTCTCACCCAGCTCCATCAGGAGCCGCTGCAACTCGGCTTTCTTCAGGCCCAGCGCGCGCGATGCGATGCGTAAGGCCGCGCGGCGGTCGTCGCCCGACTTGGCGAGGGCTTCTCTCCACGCCTCGAGAACTCGTTCCGCCTCCCGGTCTGACCCGCCCACGCCCCGGCCTGGCGTCGCACCCGAGAGCACCAGCGTGAACTCGCCACGGACCTCGTCTCCCAGGCGCGCGGCGATCTCCCGCGCCGTGCCGTGCAGGATCGTCTCGTGGAGCTTCGTCAGCTCCCGGCCGAGGACCAGCGGTCTCTCGCCGAGTACCTCGGCAATGTCCGCCAGCGCATCGAGGATCCGGTGCGGTGTCTCGAACAGGACAACGGTTCGTCGCTCCGTATTCAGGTCGCGCAGACGACGACGGCGCTCGCCTCCCCGGTGCGGCAGGAAACCCTCGAAAACGTAGCGGTCCGCATTGAAGCCGCACACCGAAAGCAGAGTCGTGACCGCGGAAGGTCCGGGGATCGGGCAGAGCTCCAGACCCTCTTCCTGGGCTGAGTGCACCAGGAGCGCACCGGGGTCGGACACGGCGGGTGACCCGCTGTCCGTGACCAGCGCCACGTCCCGGCCGTCGCGCAGGCGCTCGAGCACAGCGGCCAGCCGTTCGCGCTCGTTGAACTTGTGGCACGAAATCAGCGGAGTGCGTATCCCGTAGTGGTCGAGGAGCCGCGATGTGCGACGCGTGTCCTCGCAGGCGACGAGGTCGACGGCACGGAGCGTTTCGAGCGCACGCCGCGAAATGTCGTCGAGATTGCCCAGCGGCGTGGCGATGACGAACAGCTTACCGGCCACCCGATGAGCATAGCATCCCGTTAGCGGGCCAACCGAAGTGACACTAGAATCCCGTGCGAGTTCCTGACGGTCACGCAACCACGGAAGGTGAAGCATGAAGTGGAGAACCGGAAAGAGTTGGTGGGTTCTCATCCCGACGATCGGTGTCCTGATCTCGGGAGGCGTGCCGGCAGAGCCTCTCGACGAGGGAGCGTCGCAGCCGAGACCGGTGCACCGGGACCCGGCGGCCTTGGTCGACGCGGCGCTTCAGACGACGCGGGCGTTCCTGATGGAAGACGCCGGGGCCGCCCGCCGTTCCCTCGACGTGCTGAAGGAAGCCACGCCACCCCTGCACCGCGAGCGAGACGCGGTCTACGGATCGGAGATACTGTCTTTCGACCAGGCGTTTCACGTGACGATCGACCGCGCACGAGAGCACTCCACGGCCGGCCGGCTCGAGGACGCCTTCAACCAATACGTCTGGGTTCAGCGGGCCTGTGTTTCGTGTCACGGGATGGCGCGGGCTCAGGGCTTCCTTCCGCAGGACCCGAGCGCGGAGGAGCCCCCCACCGGCCCGCCCGCGGAGCTCAACTGAGCCAGTCTCGCGGGTACCGGAAGTCCCAACCGATCGAGCGCGTCGACACCTTCGCAATCACGGGAGGCATGCGTTTGAACTGCGAGCGCACGATCTGCCGCACGACGCGTTCGACCAGCTCGGGCGAAAAGCCGCGCCCGATGACTTCTTCGCGACCGAGGCGAGCGTCCACGAGCAGCGCCAGCAGGCGGTCGACCTCTTCGTAGCTGAAACCGAGCTCGTCCTCGTCGGACTGGTCGGGCCAGAGATCGGCGGACGGCGGTTTGTTCCGGATGCTTGGCGGGACTTCGAGGTGCTGGGCCAGCTCGCGGATTTGGGTCTTGTACAAATCTCCGATCGGATTGATCGCGGAGGCCAGATCGCCGTGGAGCGTCCCGTAGCCGAGCAACAGCTCGGTCTTGTTGCTCGTGCCCAGCACGAGGGCGTCCAGCGCGGCGGATCGATCGAAGAGCAGGATCATGCGCGCGCGCGCCATCACGTTGCCCAACCGCAGGCGCCCGACTTCTCCGGAGGCTTTACTGAATCCTTCGACGATCGGCGTGATGTCGACGGTCTCCGACGGAGTTCGCAGTTGCTCGGCGACGAGCCGGGCGTCCCGCAGGGAGTCGGAGCTGCTCATACGATGCGGCATGAGTAGGCAGGTAACGTCGGAGGGGCCGAGGGCTCGGGCCGCCAGCGCGGCCGACACTGCCGAGTCGATCCCACCGGACAGGCCCAGGACGACGCGACGCTTTCCCGTGCGCTCGACCTCGGCGGAGATGAAGCGGGTAAGGATCCGCGTGGTCCATTCGGCGTCGATCGACAGATCGCCTTCCTCGCCCTCACCCGATCCGCGCAACCGTCCCTCCTCGCTCACTCGTCTCCTCCCGTGCCGGTCTCCACCGGGAAGCGTTCTTCGTCCGAGGGCAGCTGGTAACGTCGGCGGCGCAAGCGTCCCAGCTCCCTATCGACGAGCTCGAGGTTGGCGTCCCTCAAAAGGGGATAGGCGGCGCGCGCGCGTCGTAGCGCGTCGGCCGACAGGTCGATCGTGGCGAGTCCTTCCTCGAGCGCGGGCAATTCGGTGACGACGCGCCCGAACGGATCGACGACCAGCGAAGCGCCGCCGAACGATAGACCGTCCTCGCAGCCGACACGGTTGACGAAGACCAAGTACGACGTCTGGAACTGGGCACTGGTGCGCACCAGGTCGCGCCAGATCTCGATGCTGGTAATGCCGGAGCCGGGTCGTGTACCGCGCGTGGGAGCGTTGCCGATCGTGATCAGAAGCTCGGCGCCCTGCTGCGCCAGCAGCCAGCCGGTGGTCGAGTGCCACAGGTCCTCGCAGATCAGCAGACCCGCCGGCCCGTGAGGGGTGTCGAAGGCCCGCAGGGTCTCACCGGCAGCGAACTCGCGACCCTCCTGGAACATCCCGTAGGTCGGCAGGTACAGCTTCCGGTGCAGGTGCTTCAGGACGCCGCCCGAGTAGTACGCAGCGGAGTTGAAAAAAAGATGTCCGGGAGCGTCCTCTACGAAGCCTACGACCAGGTCGATTTCCCTAGACGCTTGCTGCAGTCGACGCAGCGGCTCGGCATCGCGGACCAGCGCGACCTCGGGGACCTGGTCGCTCAGGTGGTAACCGGTGAGGGAGAGCTCGGGAAAAACGACCAGGTCCGCACCGGCTCCGCTCGCCCGGTCGATGCAGTCGATGTGGATCCCGAGATTGGCCTGAAGGTCGCCAAGTCTGGGAGCAATCTGGGCCAGAGCCACGCGGAGATTTCGCATCGAGCTTTACCGGTTTCCGCTCGAGCGCAGCGCTCGGAGGCGGGGCCAGCAAGTTACCACAGGAGCGCCAGGGCGACCTCGCCGGTGAGCGTGCCTAAACGACGCAGTTCGTTCGGTGGGCCATTAATTCCGCCATTCTGAACCAGTTAGAAAAGGGCCCCGCGGAAGCAGCTTTAGCGCCGAGCACGCCACGAGATGGCGCGCAATGCCACTACTTCTTAAAGTACTATAAGTAGACCCAGTCTGGAATCGGGCGTATAATTCTAATAGTTCAGATTCTATGGCCAAGTGGGCACCCCCCCCGAGTGTCTCGTGGGGAGGAGTCGAGTTGGCCCGGATCTTTCATAGGTCCTAGGGTGCCGAGAAGTGTACCGGTCGCCTCCGAAGGCCCCGGGATCACATCGGCCGAACGAACGAACGCAGAGAATCAAGAACCCGCGAGGGGACAAGGAAACCCGATGGTTCGCAAGGCAACGTACAGCACCGTGATCGAATCCGAAGAGACCGCAGAGGTCGTGGTTCGCCAGAACCCGGCCGAGATCGATTTGGTGGCGCAGCCGATCGGTGTACCGCAGCCGGATCGAAACACCGTGCTCGGGAAGCCGACCGCGGCGATTCTGCCGATCTACCTTCGCGAGATGGGTGCCACGCCGCTGATCGACGAGAGCCAGGAAGTCGAGTTGGCTCGCGAGCTTCAGGAAGCTCGGCAAGGGCTGGCCAAGCTGGCGCTGAGGCTGCCGACCGCGTGCAAGAGCTACTGCCTCGAGAGCGATCTCGACGGGCCGAAACGGGGTCGCGAGTGGCCGCTGGACGATCTGGAGACCTTCTACGGCAATCTCCTGCGCTACGGTCGGGAGAACAAGAAGGAGACCAAGTCCGCCGCGATGATCGCACGCGCCAAGCAGTACAAGAAGCACGTCAATCACGCGCGTGACTCGCTGATCCTGGCCAACCTGCGCTTGGTCGTCCACATCGCCAAGAAGTACCTCAACCACGGAATCTCGTTCATGGACTTGATCCAGGAAGGGAACATCGGGTTGATGAAGGCGGTCGAGAAGTTCGAGTACGAGCGGGGCAACAAGTTCTCGACGTACGCCTACTGGTGGATCAAGCAGGCCATCGAGCGCGCCATCGCGGACAAGGCACGGGTGATTCGCATCCCGGTTCACGTCAACGAGAAGATCAAGAAGATCTCTCGCATCTCCAAGGAGCTGTCGGAGACGCTGGGACGCAAGCCGACCCCGGCCGAGATCGCTCGCAAGCTGCGCATGCCGGTGGCCAAGGTCGAGGAGATTCTCGGTGTCGTGCCGGAGCCCCAGGCCCTGGAGGACATGTCGCCCGACGACGACAGCCCGGGACTGTTGCGCTTCATCGCCGATCCGAACGCTCCGTCGCCGCTGGAGCGGACGGTCGACCGTGAGCTTCGCGAGAAGGTCGAGGGCACGCTGAAGGTGCTCACGGCCCGCGAAGAGGAGATCATCCGCCTACGCTTCGGCATCGGTCGCGAGATGCCCTACACGCTCGAGGAGATCGGGCGGGTCATGGGCTTGTCGCGTGAGCGAGTGCGGCAGATCGAGGCCACGGCGCTGAAGAAGATCCAGGCCGCAGAGGAGAGCCGGGACCTGCGCGAGTTCCTCGGCTGATCCTCTAGGACGGGTGCCACGAGCGCATTCCCTTTCTTTTCAGGTGTTCACACCGACTCGCCCGGGTCCGGCGAGCGGACCTCTGACGAAAAACTGTGGAAATCCCCCCACCACGCCCAGCGTCGGCGCGTGGTGGGGGTTTTTCGAGCGGTAGTACGGCGTAAGTTCTTCTCTTTCAGATACTTGCGTCGTGTCGTGGTTTTCCGCGAGCGGGCTGAGGCACGGGGCGCAGAGCGCGACTCCGGTTCTCCGATTCACAGATTTTCCACAACCCGTCCCGTCGGTGGGCGGAGCGCGGCTGATCCTCAGCAGGTATGCCGATTGCGCGTGGTTCCGGAATGGGCGACGATGTAGCTTAGACGGCTAGAGATCGGCGCCCGCCGATCGCGAGGGGCCGCAATGAACATCTTCCAGTTGAGGCAAGCCTACCACGACTCCCTGTCGAACATGCGAGGTTGGCTGGGGGACGATTCGCTCTCCGGTCGCCTGACCGTCCTCGATCGGCTCTCCATCCTCGACGCCTGGCAGCAGGAGATGGTCGAATTCTTCGAAAAGAACGGCCACTGTTTCATTTGCAATCGCCGGCTCGAAAGGTGTCGTTGCCCCAAGGAGCCCGTCTGAGGCTCCGGCGCGCTTTTTTCTCTCCCTGCAGCCGCGCAAGCACCATGTAGACTCTTGTGGCGTATCGTCGCTTACCCCGTACGCGTTGCCGGACCGCTCGTTCGTGCGGGCCGGGTCGTAGGCAGGATCCTGGGAATGGCCCGCATGGTGCTCGCAGATCGAGCTCAAATCGACGCGATCACGCGTGAGTCCTACCCGTTGTGGGGCGGCGGACTCTCCTACGAGGGTTACCGCGGTCTGTGGGAGGAGGTCGGTCGATGTCGCTGGGTGCAGGAGCACGCACGCTACTACGTCTGGCTGGGCGCAGACGGGCGGGTCCTTTCGAGCATGAAGGTCTACCGCCCGCGGCTTCGCCTGCTCGGTCGAGAGGGCCGCTGCAGCGTGCTCGGCGCGATCTTCACTCCGCGCCTTCATCGACGTAAGGGGCACGCGGCCGACATGGTCCGTTCGTCGCTGCTGCAGATCCGCGATCGGGGCGATCTCGGCGCGATGCTCTTCTCCGACATCGGCACCCGTTACTACACGGGTCTTGGATTCGAAGCCCTGCCCGCGGTTGAGCACAGTGGTCGTTTTCCGCTCGAGCCGGGCGACGGACAATCCGACCTTACGCTCCGGCCGGCACGGGAGGAGGACCTCGATCTCTTTCGAGCGGCCCATGACGCGCTGAGCTCGAGAAGGCCGGTCGCCATCCTGCGCGATGCGGAGCACTGGGAGTTCCTCTGGATTCGCTCGCGCAGCTTCTTCTCGCGCGTACAGGACCGCACCGTCCGGCATCGGTGGAGCGTGGCGCTCCGCGACGGTTCGTTCGTCGGGTATCTGATCGCGGTCGAGGGCCGGGGCGAATGGAACGTCCGCGAGGTCGGTGCGATCAACGCCGAACCGGAGACCATGCGCGAGATCCTGTGTTGCGCCGGCGTGCAGGCCCAGCGGGAGGGTCTGCGCCGCGTGTTCGGGTGGCTGCCCCAAGAGCTAGTCGAATGCCTGTCGGGTTGGTCGATCCGGAGCCGGCCGCGCCGCCGCGCCGTTCCCATGTTGCGGGTCGACGACCCCTCGATCGATCTACGCCCGCTCAAGCGGTCCGCCGCCGCCTACATCCCGTTCCACGACCAGTTCTGAGCGTCTGCGAGCGCGCGCGTGTATTAAACTTTCCCCCCCTGTCGCGCCGATCGATGGTAGCTGCATGATTCCTACCCCCAGTCGACTCATCTTCAGCCTGGCCCTGATCTATCTGCTGTCGACCGTGGGTGGAGCGGCGGTGCTCGCCGCTCAGGACGACCCTCCCGATCGCCCCCCCACCGAACCCGAGACGATCCCCGAGGACCGGGTGTTGAAGGACCTCGACATCAAGGTCTGGGGGCCCTGGAAACAGACGGCCGAACGGGACTATCTCTTCGAGGGCAAGGTCACGATCACCTGGCGCGAGTCACGGATCCAGGCCGACCGCATGTCGCTGACCCAGGGGCGGTACATCGAGGCCGAGGGCAACATCCTGATCGTCTGGGAGGGCAACCGGATCTCGGGGACGCGTCTGACCTACGATCTCGAGCAGGAGCGCGGTTTCATCGAAAATGCGATGGGCCAGGTCCAGACCGACTTTCTCTTCTGGGCCAAGCGCGTCGAGAAGGTCGGCGACAAGACGCTCCACCTCAAATCGGGGCGGCTCACGACGTGCACGCAACCCGTTCCCTACTGGTCCTTTGCGGTCACCAGCGCCACCGTTACGGTCGATCAGTATGCGCGAATGTGGAACGTGCTGCTGCGGACGTCGAAGGTGCCGATCTTCTACTCGCCGTATCTGATCTGGCCGGTCAAGGCCGACCGCGCGCTCGGTCTGCTCTTTCCGGAGTTCCACACCAACGATACCCTGGGGCAGTCGATAGCGCAGGAGCTGTTCATTCCGCTCGGGCGCAGCGCTGATCTGACGCTGCTCGGCGAGTACTACACCCAGGCCGGATTCGGTTTCGGCGGCGAGTCTCGTTACATACCCAATCGCCGGGGCGCCGCAAGGCTGAAGGGGTTCTACATCGACGACAAGGCGTCGGTGAAGAATCCGATAACGGGCGAGCTCTGGGGGGACCGCTACAGCGTGACCTACCAGCAGACCCAAGAGTTCCTCAACGGTTTCCGTATGGCCGCCGACATCAACGTTGTCAGCGACTTTTCCTACTATAGCGACTACGAGCGCGAGCTCGATTTGATTTCCTCGCCGACGATCCTCCAGCGCATCGAGTTCTCGCGCAACGGCCCCTGGACGAGCATGAACGTGCGCGAGCAGCGCCGCGAGCAGTTGTTCGGGATCACGATCGATCCGGACACGAACGCCGTGTCCGATGTCAGCTTGCTCCAGGAGACCCTTCCGGAGATCGAGTTCCGTGGGCGCAGCCGCAAGCTGGGCAAAACGCCGCTCTACCTTCAGTACGAATCGTCGCTGGCGTCGATCTCCCAGCTGGGGACGCAGGGCGGCCAACCGATCGACGCCGATTACCTGCGCGGCGACATCTTCCCCACCTTCTCGTTACCATGGGCCCCGACGTCGTGGCTCGACATCACGCCCCGCGCCAACTATCGCCTGAGTTACTACACCCAGCAGCAGGAGACCGACTCGACGTCGGGTCAAAGGACCATCGTCGACGGTGATCTAACACGGGACCTTTGGGGCGCGGGGCTATTGATCGTCGGACCCAAAATCTCGAGGATCTTCGGCAGGCCGTCGTCCCGACAGTACAAGCACTCGCTGGAGACGCGGGTGAGCTATGGCTTCGAGGATTTCTTCGACGATTTCGGCGACATCATCGTCTACGACGAAGTCGACGTCTTCAACGGCGCCGGCAACGCGGTCAGCTACGGTCTCACGCAGCGGTTGTTCACCAAACGCCCGCGAGCGCCAGAGGCCACGGTGCCCACGTCGCAGGAGACGATCATGTTGCCGGACGGCACGGTTAGCGAGGCGGGGGGACGACAGCCGCGGCCCGATCCGACGGCGCTCCTCGAGGAGTTGAAGTCGCAACCCGCGGAGACGGTGGAGATCGCCTCTTTCGAGATCTCGCAGCGCCGCTCGTTCGACGAGGTACTCAGCCAGGCGGACATGAACGGGGACGGAATGCTCGACGACAGCAGCCCCTACTCGAACATCGCGATCACGGGGCGCTACAACCCCGACCCCTCGACCAGTCTCGACCTGCGTAGCTCGTACGACATCCTGTACAAGACCTTCAGCGGGGCCACGCTGTCGGGGGGCGTGCGACGCAGGCTGGCCCAGCTCCGATTCTCGCTGGTCTATCGCAACGGTCTTGGTGGGCTTCTGGACGACGACGGGGTCTTCGTCGAGAACCCGGGCGACACCCAACTGCGGCTGACGACCGGGTTCTCGTTTCTGGGCGGGAGATTGCGCGTAATGATCGACGGAACGGTCGACTTCAACCGGGAGACGATCAACCGCGGTACCGATCCGATCACCGGCGAACCGATCCTGCAGAAAACAGACCGTTTCCCCAACAAGAGCTGGCGCGTTCAGTACAGCACGCAGTGCTGCACGTTACACTTCGAACGATTGAGTCGGAACTTCACCGGATCCGTCAACGACCGCGAGGACTTTTACTTCCGCGTCGATTTCAAGGGGATCGGGAAGATCCTCCAGGTGACGTACTAGATGACCGAACCACGCCCGATTCTGGTGCTCGGCGGATCGGGGCTGCTGGGCCAAGCGATACAGGCGGCATTGCTGCAGCGCGGGCGAGCCTTCGTCGCGCCCGCGCGTTCGGCTCTGGACGTAACCGATCACGGCGCCGTGGCCCGCTGGCTGGATCGCGAGCGACCCGTCGCGGTGATCAACGTGGCCGCGTACAGCGACGTCGCCCTGGCCGAGCGGCCGGACCAACGTGCCGAGGCGTTCCGCTTGAATCGCGACGCCCCGGCCGCTCTGGCCGAGATCTGTCGTCGGCTGGACCTGGTCCTCGTCTTCCTCTCCACCGACTTCGTCTTCGACGGGCGTCTGGAGCGTCCCTACCGCGAGCAGGACGAGCCGGCGCCCCTCCAGGTTTACGGTTTATCGAAGCTCGAGGGCGAGCGTGCCGTTCGGGAGGCTCACTCCCGGCTCCTGATCGTGCGCACATCGACCCTGTTCGGCCCCGGACGTCGCCGCCGGCCGCATTACGTCGACGCGATTCTCGATCAAGCCCGGCAGGGGACGGCGATCGAAGTCGTTCGCAAGCCCGTTTCCTCTCCCACGTACACGCCGGATCTGGCTGTCGCGCTGCTCGATCTCCTCGAGCGCGAGGTCTGCGGGACGGTGCACGTGGTCAATGCCGGTCAATGCAGTCGGCTCGAGCTGGCTTGCGAGACGGTGCGACTCGCCGGTGCGGGGGAACGTGTCGCCGTGACAGAGCGACCCGAATCGCCCGACGGGCCGCCTCGTCCGGCCTACAGCGTGCTGGACACGAGCTACTTTGCAGGGCTGACCGGACAACCCCTGCGCCGATGGAACGAGGCCCTGGCCGATTACGTCGAGGAAGGGTCCCGATGAGGGTCTTCATGACCGGAGTGACCGGGTTTCTCGGCGGACGACTGGCCCGTCGCGTGGCGGAAGCCGGCCACGAGGTCCGTGGCCTGGTGCGCGAGGCCCGTCGCTGGCGCCAAAAGCCCGAGAACGCCGAAGCGATCGTCGGGGACGTAACGGATGCGGCGGCGGTACGTGATGCGGCGAGCGGGTGCGACGCCGTCGTCCACGCCGCGGCGTTGGTCAAGATGTGGGCCGCCGACCGCCGCCGTTTCGACCGGGTCAACGTGCAGGGCTTTACCCATGTCAGCGAGGCTGCGCGGGCCGCCAACGCCCGTCTGGTCTACGTCTCGTCCTTCATCGCGCTCGGGCCGACCGACGGAGCGGTCTTCGACGAGACCACGCCCCGGGCGACGATGGAGTTGCACAATGACTACGAGCGAACGAAATGGGTCGCCGACCAGATGGCCCGCCACCTGGCAACCAGGGGGTTCCCGATCGTCCGCCTCTACCCGGGCGTCATCTTCGGGCCCGGCGAGCTGACCCACGGGAATCACGTCGTCAAGCTGTTGCTGCAACAGGCGAGCGGAAAGCTCCCCGGCATGCTTGGCTCCGGCGATCTGAGGCAGTGCTTCGCCTACGTAGATGACGTCGTGGAGGGCGTGCTGAGCGCCCTGGAGCGCGCGGAGGCAGGATCGGCCTACATCCTGGGCGGCGAGAACAGAACCGCCAACGAGCTGTTCGCCTTCTTCCGCGAAGCATCGGGGGTGCCGGAGCCGAGACGCAAGATCCCCTTCGCACTGGCGTCGGCAATTGGCCGCTGGCAGCGCTGGCGTGCCGACTGGTTCGGCTCGGACCCGGAATTGACGGACGAGGTCGTGAGGATCTACCGCCACGAATGGGCCTATTCCTCGGCCCGCGCCGAGCGCGAGTTGGGCTATCGCATCACGCCCTTCGACGAGGCGATGCGCCGCACGGTCGCCTGGTTGCGCGAGACCGGTAGGTTGTGACGCGCTCGGTCGATTCCACGCCGGTCGAGGATCGGGCCGGCCGGAGGTCCCTCGGTTCCGAGTTGCTGCGCAAGGTCGTGCACGTTGGCATGGGGGGATTCGCGCTCCTGTTGCGCTGGCTGGCGCCGTGGCAGGCAGCACTGTGTGCTCTGGCCGCGGTGGCGTTCAATCTGTTCGCTCTGCACCGACTGACACGACGACGCCTGCTGCGGGCCGGCGAGGCCCAGAGCGGATTTTCGTGGGGTATCGCGCTATACCCCGCGGTCGTTCTCGCGGTGATTGTCGTCTTTCAGCGGCGTATGGAGCTCGCGGCGGCGGTGTGGGGTCTGCTGGCCTTCGGCGACGGCATGGCCACGGTCACCGGGGTGCTGGTCGGGGGGAGACGGCTACCCTGGAACCGCGAGAAGTCCTGGGCGGGTTTCATCGCTTTCGTGCTCTACGGGACCGCCGCCGCGGCCTTCCTGATTCGCTGGACGCAACAGGCCGTACTCGACTCCGCGTTGCGTGGCGCCGCCGGCGAGTCCCAGCTCCACGTGGGAACGTCCTTTCTCGCCGTCCGTGCCGCTGATTCGATCGTCTCCGACCCGGTCTACCTGTTGCTGGGATGCCTCGTCGCCGCGCTGGCCGCGGCCTTCGCCGAATCGCTCGACTCCGGCATCGACGACAATTTTCTCGTCCCGCTCGTTGGCGGATCGGTGCTGTTCGCGGCGACCCTGGTCGAACCGTCACGTCTGGTAGACGCCGCCGGTACGCTCGGCACGAATCTGCTGTCGGGCGCGGCAATCAACGCGGTGCTGGCCCTGGTGGCGCTGGCGGCACGCGGCGTCGGCCGGTCAGGCGCTCTGTGGGGTTGGGCTCTGGGGACGACGCTCTTTGCCTTTGGCGGGTGGCGCGGCTTTCTGATGCTCTTCTCGTTCTTCGTGCTGGGGACCGCTGCGACGCGCCTGGGCCATTCCAGAAAAGCGGCGCTGGGCATCGCCCAGGAGAGGGGAGGGCGACGCGGTGCCGGAAACGCCTTCGCCAACACGGGTGCGGGCGTCCTCTTCGCGGTGATGTCCGTGGCCACTCCTCACCCGGAGTTGTTCACGATTGCCCTGGTCGCCGCCTTCGCCACGGCGGCTTGCGACACCGTCTCCTCGGAGATCGGCCAGGCCTACGGCAAACGCCACTTCCTCGTGACGAGTCTGAGGCGGGTTCGTGCCGGTACGGAAGGAGCCGTTTCGCTCGAGGGCACTTTGGCGGGGATCATCGCCGCCGCCGTGCTCGGCGTCGCGGCCTGGTCGATCGGTCTGATCGACACGATGGGCGCGATCATCGTCACCGTCGCCGCGTTCGTCGGTACGACCGTGGAGTCCTACATTGGAGCTGTCGCCGAGCGGTTCGGAGGAATCGACAACGAGGCGATCAACTTCGCCAATACCGTCCTCGGCGCCCTGACGGCCGGCGCGCTGTTCGTGATCCTCCGCTGAGCCCACTTCAAAAGAGATAGGCCAGCGCAAACCCGATCTGCGCGGCCATCATCATCAGGTACATGTGGGTCCACGACGGGTGGTTTTCGACCTCGGCCAGGGCTTCCGGATCACGCAGGATCAGCCGCACGGTATGAACACCCCAACCGGCGAGCAACACCCCTAGCGCGGAGAGCAACCAGGGGTTTCCGGTGAGGATCGTGCGCTCGGGCGCGAAGGGGTTGCCGAGCCACGCACCGAGGGGTATCAGCAGCCAGGGTAGGACGAAGAACGGGGCGATCATGCGCGCCGCCCGCCGTACACCGTAGCGCAGGGGGAGGGTGATGCACCCGGCGACCGCATCGCCTTTCATGTCCGAGAAGTCCTTCGTCGATGACGCACCCAGCAGAAAGAAGAAGAAGATCGCGCCGATGAACCACGGTTCGAAGCTGAACACCGAGGCGACCATCGACCACCCGGCGACCTTCAGCAGACAGCCGCGCGGGACGGCTATCGTCAGATTGGCCAGAAACGTGTTGGCCTTGGTTCGACCGAATGCGGGCGCGCTGTAGGCGAAAGTAAGAAGCATGCCGGCGAGGAAGATGAAGAAGCACTGGTGTCTCGCGAGCGGGGCGGCCAAGCGATCGGCGATGGTGATCACCGGGTGGATTACGACCAGCCAGGTCGGGACGACGGCCAAAACGTAGAGCACCATGGCGAACCGCCAACCCGCGCGGGTCGAGATTTGCCCCGTGACGAGCGGCCGATCCGGTTTGTTGAGGCGATCGTTCTCCAAGTCGTAGTACTGATTGATGACGTTGGAGGCGGCGTTGAGCAGCCCGGCACAGGCGGAGCCCAGCAGGATCGTCCACAGGATGCTCGCCGTCCACTGCCGGGGTTCGCCGGCCAGAGCGTGAGGATTCGAGGCCGAGCCCCACGCGGTGACCGCGCCAGAGACGACGCCGAGCAGGGGAGGCAGCAGCGTGAAGGGCCGCGTGAAACGTACGTAGAGACGGGCTGTCGCCAACGGACCGTCGTGTGTCACTCGTTTCGAACCCCGCCTCAGGCTCCGTCGTGATGGCCCACCGCGACACGCGCCGGCCGGATGATCCGTTCGCCCAGTCGGTAGCCCGGACGCAGCACCTCGGTGACCATGCTTGCCATCGCGGGGTCACCGACCCGGTCGACGCGAACGGCCTCGGCCTCGTTCGGATCGAACTCCTCGCCTCGCGGATCGACCTTCTCCACGCCGTGCCGCTCGAGTGTCTCGAGAAAGCGCCGCCGCGCCAGATCGACACCCCGCGCCAGAGGTCCGGCCTCCGGCACCTCTCCAACGTGCTCGAGCGCGAGGTCCAGGTTGTCCACGGTTTCGAGCAATTCGTTGACCAGCGTGCCGAACTTCAGCTCGACGCGACGGTCGACGTCCCGGTTCAGCCTTTCCCGAAACTGATCCTGCTCCTGCTTGAATCCTTTGAAGGCTTCGATGTATTCGTGCAGCCTTCGCTCGGCCTCCTCGGCCCGCCCGCGGTACTCGTCGATCAGCGTAGGCTGCCGCGGCGAGACCTCTTCATCCGCGCTCTCCTCGATCGCCTCGTCATCGTGGATCCAGTGCCGCCGGTCTTCGAATCGGAAATCGGACTCGCCGTTCTCGCCATCGCCTTTTCTTGTTTCGTTGGCAGCCGGCGTGCTCTGACCGTCGCGCTCCTCGATCTCGATCTTGCGCGGTCCCTTCCCAGTTTTAGGCTTCTGCTTCATTTCTCGCTACTCCCTCTGGAATGCTTCGCGGCGACCGATGATATCAGGATGTCCCGATTCTTGATCTGCGTCAGCTCGTTGGCCAGAACGCCTTCGATCCCCTCCTCGCTCCTCGGCTCGAGCTCGGGTCAGCGTCGCTGTCTTGAGGTAGTTCTTCGTCGTCATGTCAAGCTCCGATGGCCTGCGGGCGCGCGGTCTTTCCCGCGCCGGGAGTATCGCTGCGAAGAGCGACGAGCTCAGCCAGCCGAGACCTCGATCCGGCTGGGGGGCGCTTCCCTCCGCTTCGGGAGGACGATCTCGATTACGCCGTTGCGGTGAGAGGCCCGAATCGCCTTACCGTCGACCGAAGGGGGCAGCGAGATCTGCGCGGAGAATTTGCCGTGGGGTCGCTCGATCCGCAGATAGGACTCCCGCGCGACGTTGGCGTCGACTCTCCGCTCGCCGCGCAGCGTGAGCACGCCGTTCTCGACCTGAACCTCGACGTCCTTGGCGATCACTCCCGGAAGATCGGCCCGCAGAACGTATCGATCGGTCTCCTCGAACAGATCCATCGGCGGTTTCCAGCCCGTCGAGCCGAGTGCGTTTGAGTCCTCGGTCCCGGCCGAGCGGGACAGGGCCTCGGCGAACAGCTGCTTCATGCGGTCCTGCAAGTCCATGAGATCCCTGAGCGGATCCCATCGCTGAATGGCCATCAACGTGATCCTCCGAAGTTCATTCTACGCTCAATCTACGACGATTTCGTCTCCACGGGGGGCCTGCAGTGACTGCCGCGTGAGCGAGATTTCCCCCTCCTCGACCGCGACATCGACAAGATCCCCTGACGAAAAGCGCCCCTCGAGCAGGCCCAGCGCCAGCGGGTCCAGGATTCGCCGCTGGATCGCCCGCTTCAACGGGCGGGCGCCGTAGGCCGGGTCGTAACCCACCTCGGCCAGCCGCTGCTTCGCGTCGTCGCCCACATCGAGCCTCAATCCGCGTTCGGCGATCATCGCACCGATGCGCGCCACCTGCAGGTCGACGATGGCCAGGATCTCGTCGCGAGACAGAGAGCTGAAGATGATCGTCTCGTCCAACCGGTTGAGAAACTCGGGCCGGAAGACCTGGTGCAACTCACGGTCGACGCGCTCCTCGAGCTCTTCGGGGGTCTCGCCGGCGTGATCCAGAATGTACTGCGAGGCGATGTTCGAGGTCATGATCAGGATCGAGTTCCGGAAATCGACCGTCCGACCCTTTCCGTCAGTCATCCGTCCGTCGTCTAGTACCTGCAGCAAGACGTTGAATACCTCAGGGTGCGCTTTCTCGACCTCGTCGAGCAGGACCACCGAGTAGGGCCTCCGCCGGATCGCTTCCGTCAGCTGCCCCCCCTCGTCATAGCCCACGTATCCCGGCGGCGAGCCGATCATGCGCGCCACGGCGTGTCGTTCGGAGTACTCGGACATGTCGAGACGAACCATCGCCTTCTCGTCGTCGAACAGGATTGCGGCGAGCGCCCTGGCCAGCTCGGTTTTTCCTACGCCGGTCGGACCGAGGAACAGCAAGCTGCCCACCGGTCGGTCGGGATCCTTCAGCCCCGCCCGTGCGCGACGCACCGCGGTCGACACGGCGCTGACCGCGCGATCTTGTCCGACGACGCGCCGGTGGAGCTGCTGCTCGAGATGGACCAGCTTCTCGACCTCCCCTTCGAGGAGTCGGGAGACCGGCACGCCGGCCCACTTGGAGACGATGGCCGCGATCTCCTCTTCGCCCACTTCCTCGTGGAGCATCGCCCCGTCCTCTTGTAGCCCGGCCAGTAGGCGTTTCGCCTGCTCCAGCTGGCCCTGCAGCTCGGGGATCCGCCCGTAGCGCAGCTCCGCCGCGCGGTCCAGCGCCGACTCTTTCTCGGCACGCTCCGCGTCGACGCGGGCCTGCTCGATCTGTTCGTTGATCCGCCCGATCTGCGTGATCGTCTGTTTCTCGTTGTCCCAGCGCTGCTTCATCGCGGAGAGCTGTTCGGTCAGGTTGGCCAATTCGATCTCGATCCCTTTCCGGCGCTCCCTCGAGTCCGGGTCCTTCTCACGCTTGAGCGCCTGCTTCTCGACCTCGAGCTGCAGCACTCTCCGCTGCACCTCGTCGATCTCCGCGGGTACCGAGTCGATCTGCATCCGTAGCTGCGCGGCCGCCTCGTCGACGAGATCGATCGCCTTGTCGGGGAGGAACCGATCGGTGATGTAGCGCGTCGAGAGGGTCGCGGCCGCGACGAGCGCGGCGTCCTGGATTCTCACGCCGTGATGGACCTCGTAGCGTTCCTTGAGACCGCGCAGGATCGAGATCGCGTCCTCGACCGACGGCTCGCCGACCTGCACGGGCTGGAAGCGGCGCTCGAGCGCGCCGTCCTTCTCGATATGCTTGCGGTACTCGACGACGGTCGTCGCTCCGATGCAGCGCAACTGTCCGCGGGCCAACGCGGGCTTGAGCAGGTTGGCCGCGTCCACGGCGCCCTCGGCGGCGCCGGCGCCGACGAGTGTGTGCAGCTCGTCGATGAACAGGACGATCCTGCCGTCCGAGGCTTCGATCTCCTTGAGCACTGCCTTGAGGCGATCCTCGAACTCGCCCCGGTACTTCGAGCCGGCGATCAGAGCGCCCAGGTCGAGCGCGACGAGCGAGCGATCCTTGAGCGTCTCGGGCACGTCTCCGTCGGCGATACGGCGGGCGAGGCCCTCGACGATGGCGGTCTTGCCCACGCCCGGGTCGCCGATCAGGACCGGGTTGTTCTTGGTCCGCCGGCAGAGAACCTGCATCGTGCGACGGATCTCCTCGTCGCGACCGATGACCGGGTCGAGCTTGCCTTGGCGGGCCAGCTCGGTCAGATCGCGGGCGTAACGCTTGAGCGCCTGGTACTTGTCCTCCGGATTCTCGTCGGTGACGCGCGACGAGCCTCGCACGTCGCGAAGCGCGGCGAGGATGCCGTCCGGTGTCGCACCGAGACGTTTGAGCGCCTCCGCTGTCTCGTCCGTGCCTCGACCCATGGCCAACAGCAAGTGCTCGGTCGACAAGTACTCGTCCTGAAACTCCTTGGCGACCTTTTCCGCGGACTCGAGCGTGCGGACCAGCGCGCGCGAGGGGCGGACATCGAGGTCACCCTCCACGCGAGCCGTCGATGTCAGACTCTGCTCGGCGGCGGCCGCGACGGCGCGCGGGTCGACACCGAGTCGCTGGAGTATCGGTCCGACGATGCCCTCGTCCTGGCGCGTCAGGGCCAGGAGCAGGTGCAGCGGCCGGATCTCGGGATGACCGCCCTCGGACGCGAGTCGTCGAGCCTCCTGCAGGGCGTCGCGGGCCTTGATCGTGAAACGGTCACCTTGCATACGGAACCTCCGAATTCGGCCACTTTCATGGGATCGGTCCCCTCCGATGTCAAGGCTGTCCCGATGGCTCGCAGGTTGAAAACGTCTGTTTTCAGGAAGATCCGCCGATTCAGCGGGACGCCGGCGGCTCGGGGGCGGGCTTACTTCGGATCGAGCCTGCAGTCGACCAGCAGCCCCGGGGTGTGCTCGCCTTCGAAGAGGACCAGATCGAGCCCGTCGCTTCGCAGCAGATCGAACAGGTTGCCCGATATCGTGGTCTTTAGCCTGCCGGCGAAGCCGCCGGTGCCGATTCGCAAGACCTGCGGAGCTGAGAGCGAGAAGTCGCCGCTGGCCGTGTCCTGCGTGTGCACCCCCAACACGGAAAGGACCAGGGCGCCCCCCGCGGCGAGCTCGAGCGCCCGCGCGAGCGACAGCGGCTCGGGGCCCTCCAGGAACAGCGTGTCCGAGGAGTAGGGCACGGGCGTGGGCCTCAGACCGAGACGCCGGGCGTACTTCAGGTCGAGTATGGGCCGAAGCAGACGTCCTCGCTCGATGTAGGTGCATCGCGCCGCCGGGAGACCCTGCCGCGTGAAACGATAGGAGCCGCTCCGGAGCGGCAGCAGAGGGTCGAGACGCAGTCCGAGATCCTCGCGCAGAACCGGCTCGTCCGAGCCGAACTGCTCGCGTCGGAAATGACCCTCGCCGTGCGCCACCGTTGCCCCGTCGAGGTTGTCGAGCAGCGTGTCCAGCGCATAGCCCTCGACGACTCGAGGGTGGAGGATCACCCGGTGAATCCCACCCGGCATCGCCGCGGCAGGCCGCTCCAGCTCACCGGCAGTCTGAGCCAGCCGATCCAGGCGTGCCTCGAACTCCCTGGCGGGCTCGATCTCCCTCGCGCTGAATCCGTCGCCGATCTCGCCGTTGATCGTCACGTGCCAACCCGCAGAGGTTCCCTGTCCCGAAACGTCGAGACCGGCCGAGGTGATCAGACGGTCCTCTCCCTCGCCGGCGGAGAACGAACCGCTCCACGTGCGGAATCCCGATGCCGCGACGCGCTCGCGGATCGCTCGCAACCGCTCGGCGAGCAGCGCCGTATCTCCGCCCGCCGACTTGGCCGCTCGAGCACCGTGCAGCGGCACCTCGGGAATCTCGCTCGGCCCCAGAACCTGCGCCGCATCGGGGTCGTCGTAGGCGGCGCTGAGCGCGTCCTCGAGCGCCCCTGAGGGATCGCCCTCGAACTGGCGGCGCTCGAGGAACCCGCGACTGATGCGACCGTCGTCCCAGACCAGCAGGTAGCTCGCGCCGCCGCTGTGAGAAAGCGACAGCGGCGTGTGCGCGTTTCCGGCCTGCCGGTCCTTGACGCCGAGCGTCGCGCGGTGGGCTTCGCTCGCGTAAAGAGACCACTCGCGGATCCCGATCCCACCGGGCTTCGCGCAGAGCAGAGCGTCCAACAGGCGCTCCAGCTCCACGTCAACGCCCCCCGAGTCGAACAGTGGGGTGTTCGTCCAACACCAGGAAATAGTGGCTGCCCCCGCTCGACGGCACGCTCTGCCCCCACTTGCCGCAGTATCCGACGGCGTCGAGCTTTAACGGACCGAAGGCCTCGCGTATCGACTGCAGGGCGCCGAACATCGAGCCGGAGAAGATCGCCGGTTTGAAGAACTCTACGCCGTCCGGGGACAGGTCGTAGATCGCCTTGCAGTGGAAAACGAAGTCGCCCGTGGCCGGGTTGACCTGCCCCCCGCTGTATCCCGACAGGTAGGCGATCTTCGGATGACGGCGGAACACCCCCGCCCCCGCCAGCAGGTCACGCACCTGCTCCGGGCCGTAGCCCTCGAATTCGCCGGGCGCGGGCAGCGGGTCGTCGACCTCGATACGGATGTTGGTCATTCGCGGCTGGGGCGCATGGTGGAACGACTCCGCGCGCGCCGCGGCAGTGAGCCGAACGCCGCCGGAGACGGCGGACCATGGATCCGACAGACCGTCGGAGAGCTTTCCGTGATCGACCAGGACCGCACGTTCGCGAGCCAGTCCATTGGCACTGAAGGGCTGCCAGGCGTGGTCGCCCTCGACGGGCTCGTCGATGATCGAGACGTGCTCTGGACCGACCTCCTCGCCGACACGGAAACGGCCCTCGCTCGCCAGAACCGAGGAGCGAAAGCTGTCCGCTTCCGACGCGTGGCCGAACGCTTCGTGAGCCAGTCCTTTGGCCAGTGCGTAGTCGATTACGAGCGGCGAGCTTCCGGAAGGATGCGGCGCGGCGTCCGGCAGCTCCCGGGCCAGACGCGAGGCAGCTTCGGAGCGCTTGAGGTAAAGGGCGACCGAGGCCTCGTCGTCGAACAGTCGCGGCGAGGAATCGAACACGACGGCCGAGACACCGTGTCGCGATCCATCGCCCGCGCTGGTCGCGCGCATCCCGATCGTGCAACGCGGCATGGCGAACCAGACGTCGCTTCCGTCCGAGCGGAAGATGCGCCAGCTGTCCAGCTCGGCGCGGTAGCTGACCTGAACGGTCACGCCGGAAACCCGCCCGCGGATCTCCGATTCCAGCTCGATCAGCCGCCGGGTCGCCTGGGCCAAATCGATGGAGACGAAACTGTCGGGGTCGGCAGCGGGTAGGTGGGAGTGCTCGGGTCGCAGCTCGGGAAGCGCCACACGCTCGAGCCCGAGTGTCCGGCCGCGTGCAGCAACGTCGATCACCCGGTCGAGCAGGGCCAGAGCCGGTTCCGCTCGCAGGTCATCGCGGCTGGCGAGGGCACCGTAGCCCTCCGCGTTGACGACCTGAATGCCGTGGCCGCCGAGCGAGACCGCCGACGTGCTCTCGGCGCGGCCGTTGCGAACGAGGACCCGGCGCACGGAGCGCTCCTGGCAACGCCAGATCGCAAGCACGCCCGCGGCGGCGGCGCGCCGCGAGATCTCGGCGCCGAGCGAATCGAGACCGGCGAGATCGGAACTCATGAAGCGTGACGTTACCTGCAAGCCGAACCGTGCGCAAGCGCGGTTCGACCGTTGCGGCGATGCGGGGAAGAGCCGGGGATCAGTCGATCTCGATGGCGCCTGCGGCGCAGTTCTCGACACAGATCCAGCAATCGGTGCAGGCCTGCGGCATGACGATCCTGGTCTTTCCGTCCTCGTGCTCGAACACATCCTCCGGGCAAACCTGCTCGCACACTCCCGTGCCCTCGCAAGCGTCGTAATCGATGTTAACCGGCACGGAACGATCTCCCGGCCCCCGCCCCGAATGTAGAGCGTGTAGCGCGTTACGGCAATCCCCGGTGCCGTTTTCCTCCGAGCGCCTTTCTTGCTGCCTCCCGGCCCGCGGTGTAGCATCGGCACCGCTCACCAATCCCCAGCGGAGCCCGTATGGCCGACTCGATGCGTCAGCGTCTCGAACGGGCCGAGGACGAGACCCTGGCGCCCTACGCGCTACGATCCGCCACGGCCTCACGGCGGCACCCCATCGAGAACGAGGGCCGTGCCTTCGACTACCGCACGCAGTTTCAGCGCGACCGCGACCGCATCGTCTACAGCCGCGCGTTTCGGCGGTTGCGCCAGAAGGCTCAGGCCGGCATCCTGCCGGCCTACGAGGACCATCGCCGCAATCGATTGACCCACACGCTCGAGGTCTCGCAGCTCGCCCGCACGCTCGGCCGCGCGCTACGACTCAACGAGGACCTCATCGAGGCGATCGCGCTCGGACACGATCTCGGCCAACCCGCCTTCGGCCCCTCGGGCGAGCGGACACTCGACGAGCTTCTCGGCGGCCGGTTGGATGGCAGGGGCGGGCCGGGATTGGGCGACATCGGCGGCTTCGCGCGTCCGTGGCAAAGCCTGCGGGTCGTCGATTGGATCGAAAAACGTTACGATCACCCCGGGCTCAATCTGACCGACCCTGTGCGCGAGGGCATCCTGAAGAGCGGCTCGCTCGAACGGGCGCCCACCAAGTCGATCGAGGCCGTGCGCGCAGGACTACCCGCGTTGCTCGAGACCCAGTGTGTCCGGCTCGCCGACCGCATCTCGTGCGCGCTGCACGACATGGACGACGCCCTGCAATCGGGAGTCGTCGAGCTGGCCCGGGTCGAACGCCTGGAAGGCGTGCGGCAGCTGCGCAAGAAGCTGGGTCCGCGCTACGGCGGCCGGGGCGGGCGTTTCATGAAGGCGAACGCGATCCACCGGGGTCTGGTCCACCTGATGATCACCAGCGCCGTCCTGGCATCCGGGAGGGCGCTCGAGCGCTGGCGCGAGAAGAACAGGATCGCAAGCGCGGGGGAGTTCGAGGCCACAAAGAACCAGGCGGTCACCGGCAAGGAGATCGCCTTGCCGCCGGCGGGCCGACGCATGCTGTCCGAGATCGAGAGCTTTCTCGACGCGCGAGTACGCCGCGGCCGGGACGTCGACCGAGTCGACGGTCGCGGCCGCCGTGTCATGCTCGGACTGTTCGCGGCGTACCACGCGGATCCGACGCTGCTCGAGGACCACGTTCTGCTACGGTACAAGGAGCTGTCCGGCGCGCGCTTCCTGCGGGACCTACCCAGGGCCGGAGTCGAGTCCGAAATTGCTTCGCGCTACCGCAAGGATCCCGTGTTCGTCCGGCTGCTGGCCGATCACCTGGCCTCGATGACCGACAGCTACGCACTGGCCGAACACGCGCGTCTCCTCGAGATGGGCGCGATCCCGATCCCCAGCGCCGAACAGCTCCGCCGGGAGCTCTCACACCCCGATTGACACCGCGTGAAACGCGGGCTCGGTCCGATGCTTGCCAGCCTATCGGCGATGGACTACGGTACGAATCGACCCGCGCGACGCACCGGCCGAGCACTTCCACGAGGTAATCCGGGATGTTGATGAACCGCACGCTGAGAGAGACCGATCCCCAGGTGGCGGACGCCCTCGACGGCGAGGTGCATCGTCAGGCCGAGGGCCTCGAACTGATCGCCTCCGAGAACTTCGTCAGCGAGGCGGTACTCGAGGCGATGGGGTCGGTGCTGACGAACAAGTACGCGGAAGGCTACCCGGGCCGGCGATACTACGGAGGCTGCGATTACGCCGACGAGGTGGAGCGACTTGCCCGCAAGCGCGCCAAGGAGCTGTTCGGCGCCGACCACGCCAACGTGCAGCCGCATTCCGGGAGCCAGGCGAACCAGGGCGTCTATTTCACGGTGCTCGAACCCGGAGATCCCGTACTCGGCATGGACCTATCCCACGGCGGCCATCTGACCCACGGCCATCCGTTGAATCTCTCGGGAAAGCTGTACGAGTTTATCGCCTACGGTGTGCGTCGCGACGACGAGACGATCGACTACGACGCGCTGCGCCAGCTGGCGCAGAAGCATCGTCCCAAGCTGATCGTCTGCGGCGCGTCGGCCTATCCGCGGATCATCGACTTCGAGAGGATCGCGGCGATCGCCCACGAGGTCGACGCCAGGGTGATGGCCGACATCGCCCACATCGCCGGTCCCGTGGCGACCGGGCGCCACCCCAACCCCGTTCCGCACTGCGAGTTCGTCACCTCGACGACGCACAAGACGCTTCGCGGCCCCCGCGGCGGTCTGATCCTGTGCCAGAAGCCCTACGTCAAAGATCTCAACCGCATCGTTTTCCCCGGCCTCCAGGGCGGCCCGTTCATGCACGTCATCGCGGCCAAGGCGACCGCATTTCTCGAGGCCCAGCAGCCCGAGTACAAGGAGTACATCGAACGCGTGATCGCGAACGCGAAGAAGCTGGCCGCACGCCTGGCGCATCACGGCTATCGCATCGTCTCCGGTGGCACCGACAACCACCTGTTCCTCGTCGACGTCTTCTCCAAGGGCATCACGGGCAAGGACGCCGAGCAGGCATTGGAGCAGGCGGGCATCACCGTCAACAAGAACACGATTCCGTTCGACGAGAATCCGCCGATGATCGCCAGCGGCCTGCGGATCGGCACCCCGGCTGTGACGACACGCGGCATGGGCCAGCCCGAGATGGACAAGATCGGGGACCTGATCGCCCGCGCACTGGACGGGCGCGAGAGCGACGACGAGTTGGCCAAGGTCAAACGCGACGTCGCGGAGTTGGCCTCGCGTTTTCCGCTCTACTCCAGGCGTCTCGCGGCCGCCCGAAACTGATCCCCGGCGCGGCCGATGGATCCGGCGAGCTCGTTCTTCGGTCCCGGCGGGAGCCTCTCCCGCAGCCACCCGAGCTACGAGCACCGGCCGGGCCAGGAAACGATGGCCCTGGCGGTGGAACGAATCCTCGATCGGGGCGGCACGATCATGGTCGAGGCCGGCACCGGGACCGGAAAGACGTTGGCCTACCTCGTTCCCGCGCTTTCCGCCGATCGCCGCGTAATCGTCTCCACCGGAACGCGCAACCTGCAGGACCAGATCTACAACAAGGATTTGCCGTTCCTCCGCGAGCAGGCCGGCTTTGCCTTCTCGGCATGCGTGATGAAGGGCCGCGACAACTATCTCTGCCGTTATCGTTTCGCCCAATTCGAGCGCGAGCCTTTGCTCGAGGATCTCGGCGAGCGAGATTGGGTGCCACGCCTCGCGGAGTGGAGCCGCGAGACGACGACCGGCGACCGCGCGGAAATCGCCGCGCTGCCTGACCAGCTGCGGCTGTGGCGCGACGTCAACGCTCGTTCCGACACCTGCACCGGAACTCGCTGTCCCGAGTACGAACAGTGCTGGCTGACACGGTTGAAGCGTCGTGCACAGCAGTCGCAGCTCGTGGTCGTCAACCACCACCTTTTCTTCGCGGACCTCGCCCTCCGCTCGGCCTACGGCGCAGTACTCCCCGATTACGACACGGTGATCTTCGACGAGGCGCACCTGCTCGAGGAGATCGCGACTCTCTACTTCGGTGTACAGGTGTCCGCGGCCCAGATCGAGGATCTGGCACGCCACGCCGAAAAGCTCGCGGCGCGTCACGCAGGACCGGCCAAGGGCGGAGGCGGCGCGGCCGAGCTGCGCCTGGCCTCGCGAGATTTCTTCCTGCCCCTGCGTGAAAGGCTCCGTGACGAGATCGGGCGTGCCAGGTTCGAACCGGCCGAGCGAGGCGGACCGGACCTGGAGGCGGAGTGGGCGACATTGTCCGAAGCGTTGGACGAGTTGCCACGCCGGATGCCCGAGAACTCCGAGGCCGACGAAGGCGCCGAGTCACTACCGCGCCGACTCGAAGAGCTGCACGCAGCGTTGAGCCAGGTGCTCGACCGTCGACAGTCCGCCTTCGTTTACGGCATGGAGATTCGAGGCCGGAGCAACGTCACGCTCAGCGCATCGCCGATCGACGTCTCGGAACGGTTGCGGGAAACCCTGTTCGACAGGTTGCACGCGGCAGTCCTCACCTCGGCGACCCTGGCCGTCGACGACAGGTTCGACTTCTTCGGTTCCCGTCTCGGGCTGGAGGGGATCGAGGGTATCGTTGTCGAGTCCTCCTTCGACTACACGAATCAGGCCTTGCTCTACCTGCCCAGGCGCATGCCCGAGCCGAGGCACTCCGCGTTCATCGAGCGAGCCGTGGAAGAGATCGTTCACCTGCTCGAGGCCAGCAGAGGGCGCGCTTTTATCCTGTTCACCTCTTTCGCCAACATGAGACGCATGCACGACGCATTCGCCAGTCTCGATCGCTGGCCGCTCTTCGTTCAGGGAGAGGGGAGTAAGGCGGCGCTCGTCGAATCGTTCCGCGCGACCGACCGAGCGGTCTTGTTGGGCACGGCATCGTTTTGGCACGGCGTTGACGTGGCGGGCCCAGCGCTGTCGATGGTCGTCGTGGACAAGCTGCCCTTCGACGTGCCGACCGATCCCCTGGTAGCCGCCCGCATCGAGCGCATCCGGGAGGAGGAGGGCAACCCTTTCTTCGACTACCAGGTTCCGCTTGCCGTTCTCGAGTTGAAACAAGGGCTGGGACGCCTGCTGCGCAGCACGACCGATCGCGGAGTCGTCGCCGTGCTGGATCCGCGCATCGTGACGAAGCGGTACGGCAAGATCTTCCTGCGCTCGCTCCCACCGTACCGGGTCGTGCGCGAGATTGCGGCGTGCCAAGAGTTCTTCGGCGAGGAGGCCGTGGGATAGCGGCCCCGTGGGATGGAGGGTCGAGGAGGTGGATAGGATCGAGATCGTTCAGGGCGATATCACGAAGATGGATGTCGACGCGATCGTCAATGCTGCCAACGAGTCGCTGCTCGGAGGAGGCGGCGTAGACGGCGCGATCCACCGCGCGGCGGGACCGCGGCTGCTGGCGGAGTGTCGTGGCCTCGGGGGTTGCCCGACCGGCCAGGCCAAGATCACGGCCGGTTACGATCTGCCTGCCCGGTACGTCATCCACACCGTCGGACCGGTCTGGCGCGGGGGCGGTCACGGAGAGCCGGAGTTGCTGGCGTCGTGTTACCGCACCAGCCTCGCTCTCGCCGTCGAACGCGACCTGCGGACGATCGTCTTTCCCGCGATCAGCTGCGGGATCTACGGCTACCCCCTGGACGAGGCGGCGCGGATCGCAGTGGGCGAGGTCGTGGGATTCCTGGAATCCACCGAGAGCCTCGACCGCGTCTACCTGGTCTGCTTCGACGCTGGGACGCGCCGAGCCTACGAGCGAGAGCTGCGTGATGTCGACGCCTAGACCAAGCGCGACGATGATTCCGAACCCTTTGCGTAGCAACGACATCCCGCGTGAAGGGCCGGGGCCCTCACCTCTCGCTTTTCATGAGAGCCTGCCCGGTTACGCACCGACCCCGCTGATCGAGCTACCGGAAGTCGCTCGCTCGCTCGGTCTCTCGGCTCTATGGGTCAAGGTGGAATCGTCCCGTTTCGGGCTCCCGGCCTTCAAGATTCTCGGCGCTTCCTGGGCGGCCTATCGCGAGCTGCGACGGCTGGTCGGCGCGGAGAGCGAGCCGGTGGGCGGCTTCGCCCCGCTCGTACAGCGAGTCGCCGCGACAGGAATCAAGCGCCTGGTCGCCTCGACCGAAGGCAACCACGGTCGTGCCGTCGCGCGCGTGGCCTCCTGGTTGGATCTCGACGCCACGATCCTGGTCCCGCGAGGAACCGCTCGTGAGCGTGTCGAGGCGATCCGCGGCGAGCGCGCCGGGGTCGTCGAGGTGAACGGCAGCTACGACGACACGGTCGAAAGCGCACGCGATCTCGCCGAGGAAGGCTGCCTGCTGATCCAGGATACAGCGTGGCCCGGCTACGAGCGCATTCCGCGCTGGGTCGTTCAGGGCTACGCCACGATGTTCCATGAAGTTGACCGGCAACTCGAGCACGACCGGCGAGCCGGCCCGACGCTGGTCCTCGTGCAGGCCGGAGTCGGCTCCCTGGCATCCGCGGTGGTAATCCACTACCGCGCATCCGGGCGATCGACGTCGCCGGTGATCCTCTCCGTCGAGCCCGTCGATGCCGCGGGCGTTCAGGCTTCGATCCACGCGGGCCGCCCGGTCGAGGTCCCGGGCCCGCACCGGTCGATCATGGCTGGTCTGAACTGTGGGAGGATCTCCTCGCTGGCGTGGCCCGTGCTGTCGGCCGGACTGGACGGTGCGTTGGCGGTCGAAGACTGCCACGCGGAACGGGCAGTGCGCGACCTCGCCGCCGCGGAGATCTCCGCGGGGGCGTCCGGGGCTGCCGGCCTGGCCGGGCTCCTGGCGCTCCGCGAACTCGTGGCCGTTGGAAAGAGCGAGAAGAGGAGCGGTCTCGAGAAACCCTCACAGGTTCTCGTCTTCTGTACCGAGGGAGTCACCGACCGCATAGCTCACGATCGGATCCTGTCCCGAGGGGGTTCGTGCTGAGAGACACCGGGGCCGGAAGCGAGTAAGATTCCGCGTCGCGTCCGCGCGCAGAGTCGCGCCGGCCGGAGCACAGGAGAGAACGTGGATTCCCTGATCAAGTGTTCTATTCCGCTGCTCATCGCCTTCGCGGCGACGGCGTCGTGCCGCTACGGCGGCGAGGCGCCGGAAGATCCGCTCGCCGAGCGGGCCAAGAAACTCGCGCAGGAGCTGATCATCGTCGACACCCACATTGACGTGCCCTACCGGCTGACCGAGAAGATGGAGGACGTCGGTCTGGCCACCGAGGGCGGTGATTTCGATTACCCGCGCGCCCGCGCGGGAGGTCTCGACGTAGCGTTCATGTCGATCTACGTCCCGGCGTCGTACCAGGAGAGTGGCGGGGCCAAGGAGCTGGCCGAGGAGCTGATCGACTTGGTGGAGGGCATCGTCGAGAATCACCCCGACAAGTTCGCACTCGCCGCTAGCGTCGACGAGGCGCGCCAGCGCGTCGAAGAGGGCAAGATCGTCCTCGCCCTGGGCATGGAAAACGGCGCTCCGATCGAGGGCGAGCTGGACAATCTCGAGCGGTTCCACGCCCGTGGCATCCGCTATATCACGCTGGCCCATTCAAAGAGCAATCGGATTTGCGACTCCTCCTACGACGACGAGAGGCAGTGGGAAGGCCTGAGCCCGTTCGGACGCGAGGTCGTCGCCGAGATGAACCGGGTAGGCATCATGATCGACATTTCCCACGTCACCGACGACGCGACCCGTCAGGTGCTCGAGCTTTCCGAGGCACCGGTCATCGCTTCTCATTCCTCCTGCAGGCACTTCACGCCCGATTGGGAGCGCAACATCAGCGACGAGCTGATCCGCGAGGTCGCCGCCAACGGCGGTGTGATCCAGATCAACTTCGGCTCGGGATTCGTCGACGATGCGTATCGACTACAGTGGCTTTCCCAGTGGGACGAGATCGGAAAGTACTTCGAGGAGCACGAGATAGACGAGGACTCGGAGGAAGCCGAGGAGTACCGGGAGGACTACCGCAAGCAGCACCCGATCGAGCCGGCCGACATCGCCGCGGTCGCCGACCACATCGATCACGTCGTCGAGCTGGTCGGAATCGACCACGTCGGTCTGGGCTCCGACTTCGACGGGCTGGGCGACTCGTTGCCTCACGGCTTGCGAGATGTCTCGGAGTATCCCAATCTGATCCGCGAGTTGCTCGAAAGGGGATACTCGGACGATGAAATCCGGAAGATCTGCTCGGGAAACATCTTGCGCGTCTGGTCCGAGGTCGAGCGGGTCGCACGAACGCTGCAGACCGATCGCGGCGAGTAGAAGACCGCCGATCCGTCCATGAGGGACCCGACGACACGGTTCTCGGACAGGGTCGCCGACTACTTGCGGTCCCGACCGTCATACCCGACGGACCTGCTGGCTATCCTCGAGGGCGAAGCCGGTCTCGAACCGACGCACCGGGTGGCGGACATCGGTTCGGGTACCGGGCTGCTGAGCCGGCTCTTTCTGGACCACGGGAACTCGGTCTACGGCGTCGAGCCCAACCGTGAGATGCGCGAGGCCGGAGAGCAGATCCTGGCGGCTTATCCCGGTTTCGCGAGCGTCGATGGTTGCGCGGAATCGACGACCCTGCCGGAGGCCTGCGTAGATCTAGTTGCCGTAGGCCAGGCCTTTCACTGGTTCGATGCGCCACGCGCCCGCGCGGAGTTCCTGCGGATCCTGCGACCCGGGAGGCCGGTCGTTCTGGTGTGGAATGACCGGCGAGAGGACGCCGGTCCTTTCATGGCCGGCTACGAACGGCTACTTCGCGATTACGGCACCGACTACCGGCAGGTCCACCATCGGCGGCTCGGCGAGGTTGAAATCGCGGACTTCTTCGGCCGAGGGATCTTTGGATGTCGCACCCTCCCCAACCGGCAGTCGTTCGATCTGCCCGGTCTGCAGGCCAGGCTGCGCTCCTCGTCCTACGTGCCCGCACCCGACGAGCCCGGCTACGCCGAGCTGATGGAGGGTATCGGGGAGCTATTCGAGACTCGCCAGACGGGTGGCCGCGTCGTCCTGGAGTACGAAACGCGGATCTATTTCGGGCGGCCCTCGATTTCCTGAGAATTCGGACCATCAATGGTGGTGCAAAATCCTCCCCATGGTCTGAAATGACCGACCATCGGCACGCCGATTCCGTAGTAATCTGCAGGGGAGTCCACCATCCCACCGGACCCAAGGAGGGCGCCATCATGCCGATGAGAAAACTGGCCAAGTTCCTCGACGAAAACAAGATCCGCTATGTGCGGATCAGCCACTCTCCGGCCTACACGGCACAGGAGATCGCGGCCTCGGCCCACATCCCGGGTCGCGAGGTGGCCAAGACGGTGATGGTGAAGATCGACGGCGAGATGCAGATGGTCGTGCTGCCGGCGTCGTATCAGATCGACATGGAGCAGCTCAAGCAGGCCGTTGGAGCGCACGAGGTCGAGCTGGCCAACGAAGACGAATTTCGAGGCCTGTTTCCCGAGTGCGAGCTGGGAGCGATGCCACCTTTCGGCAACTTGTTTGGCATGCGGGTCTTCGTGACCGAGGAGCTGACGGAGGACGACGAGATCGCCTTCAACGCCGGCTCGCACACGGAGTTGCTCCGCATGAGCTACAAGGACTTCTCCCGACTGGTCGAACCGAAGGTCGTCGACGTTACGGTGAAGGTCCACTAGGAGCCTGTCCGGGCTGTCGAGAGCGGATCCAGCGGCCCAGCGGCCACAGTAGCGCCGGCAGCAGCGGAACGCAGATCGTCAGAATCGAAGCGGCGACGACGTCGCTCTGCCCGGTGGCCAGCCGCGGCCAGTTGAAGATGAACAGATCCGCGGTGAAGTGGGAGAGCACGACCGTCAGTGCGTCGAAACGGAAGAAGGCCCAACCCCACACGCAACCGACGAGCGTTAGCACGAGAGCCCGGCCCCAGAACGGTTCGGCCGGTGGTAAGAAATCGAGTCGCGTGTGGGTCAACCCGTAGATCAGCCCCGGCAGGAGCACGGCCACCCAGCGGCGACGGGTCAGTCCGAGCAGCCAAGTGCCACCGAAGAAGCGATAGCCGAGCTCCTCCGCCAAGGCGACACCCCAAAAGAAAAACAGGCTCGTCGCGACTGGCGCATCGCTGTTGAGCGGGTAGAAGAAAAACCCGCGCGGCTGGATCGATGTACTCGCACCCACCGTCCACTCCAGGAAGAGCACCGCCAGGGCCATCACGCCGCCGCAGAGCAGCCCGATGAGAAACCCTCTCCCGGATGCCGACGCGACGGAGCGATCCAGGATCCGGCCTCGCGCCAGCAACCACAGCGACTCGCCGCGACGCATCCCGCCCGCCCGATCGAGTGCGTCTCCCGCCGCGACCACGGCAAGCAGGACCAACAGCACCCAAAACTGTTCGATCCCGCCGAACACCAGGTAACGAAGACCCGAGACCCAGCGCGGCCACAGAGGATCCCAGGAACGAAAGACACTCGCCGACTCGAGTGACGTCGTGGCCATGAAGCAAACCAGGACCACTCCGGGCCAGACCAAGGCACGTCCCAGCCGTACCGTGCCGTCCTGGAGGCGGCGCAGGAAGACGAAGAAGGCGCCCAGGGCGGCAATCGACAATAACCCGAACCCGACCGTCTCCAAGGCGACGCCCGGGGCTTGCGCCGCGCGCGCCGCCCGCCCGGCCTCGGCCGGGACCACGAGCGAGCGCCGCGCCGAAACGACCCGCTCCCCGGCCACCGTTACCGTCACCCGCTCCCGCAGCTCGGGGCCATCGCTTATCGCCCGCTCGAAGACGAAGCGGTGGTCGAGCCTCGCGGGACGCTCGCTACTCGTCACGGATCGCTCGGTCAACGCTTCGTCCTCCGAGCGCAGCCCGAGATGCTTGCGAACGACCCGCTGCGCGAGGGAGCGCGCCTCCTCTTCGGTGACCCGCCCGCCCGGCTCGTCTTCTTCGAGACGAAGGCTGAAGCCGAGGATGCTCCGGTCCCCGTGCGTGACGACGAGGTAGGTTGTCGTTTCGCCCGGGTGCTTGAACGATACGCGGTGCTCGAACAGCGGGAGCCCTCGGGAAATCCAGCTCTGGGTTTGCTCCCGTCCGAATGCCCGCTCGACGTAGTCGAGGGCCTCGCGGTCGACCGTGACCCACGACGCGGCGCGATAGCCCTGCAGATCGAACCCGAGACGCTCGAGGGCCTCGTGGGCCCGGGAAACAACGCGATCCTCCGGGATCACCAGAGGTGTGCGGGCAAGGGGCCAGAGCACGTCGAGGGAGCGATAGAACAGAACGCCCCCCGCAAGGCACGCGAAAACGAGAAGCCAGCTCGCCAGTCGCCTCGGTTTCAGTGCGGCACCGGACATCCCGGCCTCAGATGCCCGTGCGCGTCGCATGGATCAGACGCGGCGCCCACGCACCGGCGACACCGTCCAGCAGGCGCAGGGCCGGGCCGGCCAGCGCGGGTCGTTCGAGCAGGCGCCCCAGCCGGCGCACGCGACGGGTCACCGGTGCGAAGGCGCGCCTCCACTCCGAGGCGTATTGCAGCGCCAGCGCGTCGTCCAGACCACCGCGCGTGATGGCCGCCTCGACGAAAGGCAGGGCCAGCTCGGCCGCTCTCAAGGCGTTGGACATCCCCTCGCCGCTGAACGGATCAAGAGTTCCCGCGGAGTCCCCGACGAAGAGGGCCCCGCTGGCCGCGGGTCGCCTCGCGCCCCAGCGTAGCGGCCCTACGCTGTGCCAGGTGCTGCACGGGCGGGCGTCGGCGATCGACTCGCGTGCGAACGAATTGGCCAGAACCCGTTCTCGGAGCAGGCGGTCCGGCGAACCACCGCACGCCCGCAGCGCCCTCACGCTGACGATCAAGCAGAGATTGATTCGTTGCCCGTCGACGACGGCGAGTCCCGCGTAGCCACCGTCAAACAGGTGCAGCTCGACACGCTGCCCGAGATCCGACGAAGCGGCTGCCAGGTGGACCTTCAGTCCGAACCACGAGTGCGGTCCGCTCCGGCGCGGGTCGCACAGCTCCGGGTGGAGGCGTCGGGCGAGAACGGAGCGACGGCCATCCGCCGCGACGACGAGCGACGCTCGCAGCTCTCGACTCTTACCGACCGAACCGACGTCGCGAATCCGGAATCCGACGACGCGGCCGTCGCGAAACAACGGGTCGAATGCCTCACATCGCTCGACCACCTCGACGCCATGGCTACGCGCGTGGTCCAGCAGTACGGCATCCAGCACCGCACGCGAGACTCCGAGCGCGTTGCGGCCACCCGTGCCCAGGTCCGGCAGCTCGGCATCGATCCGAGCGCCCTCGCCGCTCGTGATCCGGCAGGAGTCCATCCACCTGGCGCCCCTATCCAGCAGAACGTCCAGCAGGCCCAGCCGCTCGATCACGCGGCAGCCCTCGGCCGAAAGAAACTCTCCGCAAACCTTGTCGCGCGGGAAGCGTGCCCGTTCGGTGAGCACGACGCGCGCGCCCCCGTTTGCTGCGAGCATGGCGAGTGAGGAACCTGCCGGTCCACCTCCAACGACCAGCAAGTCACAGTCCCGGCTCATGGGTCCACCAACGCCGGAACCGTCAACGCCAGGCGAAAGGGCCACCGGCGTCGCAGCCGTATCGGTGATGCGCCCGTCTCGCGAGCGGCGCGCGAGAGCTCCGCAGGCGTGAACCCGCGGAGCACGGAAAGCGGGGCATCGTGAACGTACATCGGGTGGCGCAGAGTCAGCCGGGAAACGAAGTAGATGAAAGCCCACGGCACTAGGTGACGGTGGAGGTCGTTGACCAGAACCGCGCGCCGCGCCAGTCGCCTGAACTTGCCGAGCAGTTGAACGATCTCGTCATGCCCGAAGTGGTGCAAAAACAGCGACGCGGTCACCAGGTCGAACGATCGATCGGCGAAAGGCAGGCGCCAGGCGTCGGCGCACAGGACGCGAACGCGCGGGCAGCCGGCGGCTTCGCTCGCAGCGATGCGGGCGGTTCGCGGCTCGCGATCGATTGCCGTTACGCGAAGCTCGCGCCCGAGGCGCAGACCGAAACGAAGCATCTCCTTAGGCAGGTCGGCACCGCCGGTGCCCACGTCGAGGATCTCGAGGGGGCCCGACCCCGAGAGCAAGAACGGACGCAATGCGGAGAACAGCGCGCGGCGCCCGCCGAGCCAGCGGTTGGTCCTGCGGATGTCGCCCAACGCGGCGCGGAGGTCGACCGTGGCGTTGTCGGCGCGGTCCATGATCTCCGGACGGTTGCTGCGCTGGGGAACCAACCGCATGTCGAGTGCTCAGCGCCAGTCGACCGCGCGGCGACCATTGTCGTCGACCCGGCCGAAGACGAGCGCCGAGTTCTTCGAGCCGAAGCCGATACAGTTACACAGCACAGCGTTGACTTCGGCTCGGCGCCCACGGTGGGGGACGACGTCGAGATCACACTGTGGGTCCGGTTCGTCATGGTTGATCGTCGGCGGCACGAATCCGTCGCGCATGGCGAGTAAAGATGCCGCGACGCCGGCCGCACCGCAGGCTCCCTGCGGGTGGCCGATCATGGACTTCAGGCTGGAGGCGGGAAGCGACGTCGCCCGCCTCCCAAAGACGCGCTTGACGGCTCTCGTCTCGATCCGATCGTTGAGCTCCGTCGACGTCCCGTGAACGTTGACGTAATCAACTTCCTCCGGCGCGACTCCGGCATCTTCCAGCGCCAACTGCATGGCTCGCGCCGGCTCCTCGCCGCTCTCGTTCAGGCGCACGCGGTGAAAGGCCTCACAGGTCGCGCCGTAGCCCAGCAGCTCGCCGTAAATCGTTGCACCGCGTTGCAGGGCCGACTCCAACTCCTCCAAGACCATCATCCACGATCCCTCGGCAATCACAAAACCGTCGCGGTCGCGCGAAAACGGCCGCGAGCCCCTCGACGGCTCGTCGTTCCAAGACGTGGTCATGATCCTCATCAGGCAGAACCCGCGGAGGATTCCCGGCGCCAGCGGAGCGTCGGTTCCCCCGCCGAGCACCCGTCGGGCGCGTCCGTAGCGGATCAACGAGAAGGCGTGGCCCAGCGCGTCGGAGGAAGACGTGCATCCGGTCGAGATGACGTGGCTCGGCCCTCGCAGGTCGAATTTCATCGACAGCTCGCTGCTGATCGAGCCCGGCGTCGAGGATGGGATGGTGTAAAGGCTCACCGCTTTGGGATTGCCGAAGTAGTACTCGCGGAACTGTCGTTCGGTGAACTCCCAGCCCACGCCGCCACTACCGACGACCACGCCAAAATCACGTCGTTGGTGGAGGTCCAGGGCGGAGCAGTCGATCTTGGCGTCCATCAGCGCCTCACCGGCGGCTGCCAGGGCCAACGTGGAGGCCCGAGGCAGGTGTTTTACGTTCCGCCGCGGAAGATGCTGCTCCGCGTTGAATCCGAGAACCTGCCCGGCGATCTGCGTCGGGTAATCGGAGACGTCGAATCCTCCGATCCGTGTCACGCCGCTGCGCCCGGAGCGTGTGGCCTCCCAGAAATCGTCGACACCGATCCCGTTCGGTGAGACGACTCCGAGGCCTGTCACCGCGACGCGACGTCCTCGGGCCGGCCGGTCTGCTGAAGATCGTCCAGGCATCTCTGAATAAAGTCTAACACCGCGACCGCCCATCTTCTTCCCGTCCCGCCGGACACGAAAAGGGCGTCGCACGTGGCGACGCCCATGGCCGGACCGGATCGAGATGCCGAGGGCTTGCGGCGGGCCCTCGACACGCATCACTTCTTGAAGTAGGCCGCGTTCTTCTCCGTGTACTCGTTCCACTTCTCGGGCACCGCGTCTTCCTCGAAGATCGCTTCCACCGGGCAAGCGGGCTCACAAGCACCGCAGTCAATGCACTCTGCCGGGTCGATGTACAGCATGTCGCTTTGTTCGAACTCGGCGGCGTCCTTGGTGGGGTGTATGCAGTCGACCGGGCAGACGTCGACGCAAGCTGTGTCCTTGGTGCCGATGCACGGCTCGGTGATCACGAAGGTCATCGGACCTGTCCTCCCTTTCTTGCGGTGTTACAACTCTCGGATCGTCTTCCGCCCGAGGGGACGGGCCATCGGACGAAGGAGGCACTATAGACCACTCGCGCGCGGGCGGCTTTGACCTCGGTCAAACTCTTCTGATCTACTCGCCCGAGGACTTGCTGGCCTGCCGCGCCACCGCCTCCGCCGCCTTCTTTGCCGCCTCCGGGTCGCCGAGGTAGTAGTGACGAATCGGCTTCAAGTCTCCGTCGAGCTCGTAGATCAGCGGTATCCCGGTGGGGATGTTGAGGCCGAGGATCGCTTCCTCGGAGACGTCGTCGAGATACTTGACCAGCGCGCGCAGGCTGTTTCCGTGGGCGCAGATCATCACTCGCCGACCGGAGCGGATATCCGGCGCGATGACCTCGTGCCAGTAAGGCAGGAAACGCTCGACGGTGTCCTTCAGCGACTCGGTCAGCGGGATCTCGTTCGGCTTCAGGCCGGCGTAGACCGGTTGGCGACCCGGATGGCGCTCGTCGTCGACGGTGAGTGCCGGGGGAGGGGTGGAGTAGCTGCGACGCCAGATCTTCACCTGCTCCTCGCCGTGCTTGGCCGCCGTCTCGGCCTTGTTCAGACCCTGCAGGGCTCCGTAATGCCTCTCGTTCAGCCGCCAGTGCCGGATGACCGGTAGCCACATCATGTCCATCCCGTCCATCGCGATCCACAACGTTCGGATCGCCCGCTTGAGGACGGAGGTGTAGGCAACGTCGAACGCATAGCCGTCCGCGATCAACAACCGCGCCGATTCTTCCGCCTCGCGCACGCCCTGTTCGGAAAGGTCGACGTCGGTCCAGCCGGTGAAACGGTTCTCGAGATTCCAGGTACTCTGTCCGTGACGCAACAGAACGAGCTTTCTCATGGCAGGTCTCCTGCGGACATCCCATACATCGAAGCACCGCGGAGTCACGCCGTCAAGGCTTGGATCGCAGGGAGTCCCAGGTTAGTCTGAGGCGCACCCGAGCGGAAGACGGGGCGGCAGTGAAGATGACCAAGAACAGGACGACAACGGACCGGACGCGACGACTCGCACGGCGGACCACGGTGTTGCTGAAGCGCGAGCGGCAACTCTGGGCGGAGGGCATGTGTCGTGTCGCCGGCGTCGACGAGGCCGGTGTCGGGCCTCTGGCCGGGCCCGTCGTCGCCGCCGCGGTGATCTTCGCTCCGGGGTGCCGCATTCCGGGTGTCGACGACTCCAAGAAACTCGCGCCCGGCCGCCGCGAGCGCTTGGCGGCAACGATTCGCGAACAGGCCGTGGCTTGGTCCGTCGTCCGCGTCGATCCCCCGGAGATCGATCGGATCAACGTCTACCAGGCGAGCCTGACCGCCATGCGCTGCGCGATCCACGAATTGGAGCCGCAGCCGGACTACGTGCTCGTCGACGGGCGGGAGATTCCAGGGCTGGTGGTGGCGCAGGAGAAATGGATCGGCGGCGACGGGCGATGCTTCGCCATCGCCGCGGCTTCGATCCTGGCCAAGACCGCGCGGGACGCCCTGATGATCGGCTACGAGAGCGAGTACCCGGGATACGGTTTCGCTTCGCACAAGGGTTATCCGACCGCCGCGCACCGGGATGCGATCCGGCGGCTGGGCCCATCGCCGATTCACCGACGCTCGTTCACGCTGATACCGCAGAAAGGCCTGTTCGAATGAGCAAGGCCAGCCGACCCGAAAGGTCCACAACCCAGGGCGCGGCGGATGGAAATCGGGGGGGCGCTGTCCTATAATCCGCGCTCTCGCGCGCGAGGGTGCGCGACCATCCTGCGCATTCTCCGGAGACAAAACTTGAACATTCACGAGTATCAGGCGAAGGCACTCTTCAGGGACTTCGACATTCCGGTGCCCGGCGGCAAGGTCGCCCATTCCAGCGACGAGGCGCGAGCCGTCGCCGAGGAACTGGGTGGCCACGTCGTGGTCAAGGCCCAGATCCACGCGGGCGGGCGGGGCAAGGGAACGTTTCGTCGCGAGGACGAGGGCGGACCGTTGATGCGACCGGGGGGCGACAAACCGCTCGGAGGCGTCGTCGTCGTCGAGAGCGCGGAAGAGGCGGAGCGCGTTGCAGAGATGATGCTGGGCAACGTGCTTGTGACGCGCCAGACCGGCTCCGCGGGCCGCGAGGTTCATCACGTCCTGGTCGAGGAGGGGATGGACATCGCGCGCGAGTTCTATCTGGCGATCTTGCTGGACCGGGCCCGCAAGGCTCCGGTCTTCATCGCGTCCGCGGAGGGCGGGATGGAGATCGAGCAGGTGGCTGCCGAGCGGCCGGATGCCATTCTCAAGGTCCCGGTCGACCCGCGGGTGGGCTACTCGCCGTGGATCGGGCGCAAGATCGCCTACTTCCTCGGCATGAACAAGGACGAAGCGCGCGCGACGACCAAGCTGGTCGGATCGCTCCACAAGGTGTTCGTTGCCAGCGACGCCTCCCTGGCCGAGATCAACCCGTTGATCGTCACCAAGGACGGCCGGGTGCTGGCTCTCGATGCCAAGATGAACTTCGACGACAACGCCCTCTACCGCCACCCGGCGATTCGCGAGTTGCGCGATCTTTCCGAGGAGGACCCGCTCGAGGTCGAAGCCTCGAATCACGGCCTGAACTACATCAAGCTCGACGGCAACGTGGGCTGCATGGTGAACGGTGCGGGTCTGGCGATGTCCACGATGGACATCATCAAGCACCACGGCGGCAACCCGGCCAACTTTCTCGACGTCGGCGGCGGGGCGACGACCGAAATGGTGACCAACGCGTTTCGCATCCTACTCGGGGACGAGAACGTCGAGGCCGTGCTGATCAACATCTTTGGCGGGATCATGCGCTGCGACGTCGTCGCCGAGGGCGTGGTCGCCGCGGCGAAGGAGATCGGAATCGACGTTCCCGTCGTCGTCCGACTCGAGGGAACGAACGTCGAGCGCGGCAAGCAGATCTTGTTGGAGTCGGGCCTCGAGTTCCAGGTCGCGGACAACATGAAGCAAGCTGCGGAGCGGGTCGTGGCCGCTGCAGAGGGGAGATAGCCGTGGCGGTACTCGTCGGCAAGGAGACACGGTTACTGGTTCAGGGTCTCACCGGCAAGGAAGGGACCTTTCACACGAAGCAGGCGATCGAGTACGGCACGAAGGTGGTCGCCGGAGTGACGCCCGGCAAAGGCGGCCAATCTCACGAAGGCACCCCGGTCTTCAACACGGTTTCCGAGGCGGTCGAAGAGACCGGTGCGAACGCGAGCGTCATCTTCGTACCGCCGCCGTTCGCCGCCGACGCGATCATGGAGGCGGCAGCGGCGGATCTGCCCGTGGTGGTGTGCATCAGCGAGGGCATCCCGACGATGGACATGGTGCGCGTGTGGAGCTTTCTCGAGGGAAGGCGCACGCGCCTGATCGGACCGAACTGCCCGGGGATCATCACACCCGGCGGCTGCAAGATCGGCATCATGCCCGGCCACATCCACACCGCGGGGCCCGTCGGCGTCGTTTCGCGCTCGGGGACGCTGACCTACGAGGCGGTGGGCCAGCTGACGCAGATCGGCCTGGGGCAGTCGACTTGCGTCGGCATCGGCGGAGATCCAATCGTGGGCACGGACTTCATCGACATGCTCGGCCTGTTTCAGGGCGACGACCAGACGGAGGCGATCGTCCTGATCGGCGAGATCGGCGGAACGGCGGAAGAAGAAGCCGCCGAATACGTCACGCGTCACGTCACGAAGCCCGTCGTTTCGTTCATCGCCGGTCAGACCGCACCACCAGGGCGCCGCATGGGTCATGCGGGAGCGATCATCTCGGGTGGCAAGGGTACGGCGGCTGAGAAGATGAAGGCGCTGCGCGAGGCGGGGATCCACGTGGTCGACACGCCGGCCGGCATCGGAGAAACGGTCCGCAAGGCCCTCAACTGATCTCGGAGTCGTCATGCAGAAAACGTTGTCAATCGTAAAACCGGACGGTGTCGGTCAAAACGTGATCGGCAAGGTGGTGAGCCGCATCGAGGGCGAGGGCTTTCGGATCGTCGCGATGCGCATGGTGCGTCTCACGCGCGTCGAGGCCGAGGGCTTCTACGCCGTCCACCGCGAGCGACCGTTCTTCAAGGACCTGACCGCCTTCATGTCCTCGGGACCGGCGGTTGTCCTGGTGCTCGAAGCCGAGGACGCAATCGCGCGTTGGCGCGAGGTCATGGGCGCCACCGACCCGGCCAAGGCCGCCGAGGGAACCTTGCGCCGCGAGTACGCCACCAACATCGAGTGCAACGTCGTCCACGGCTCCGACGCCCCCGAAACCGCCCGCACCGAAATCGCCTACTTCTTCCCCCAAATCGACCTGATCTAATCCAGGCGAATGCCTCCGATCGACCTCGTCCGGGCGGATTGCGAGGTCGGCTGAGGCGTGCGCGACGTGTTTTCGGGGGCCAGACGTCTCTTTGCTCGGCGGGGGCGCCGCGTCGCGCGACGATGTGTCGCGCTCCTTGCTCCGCGCCGAGCGAGCCCGTCACGATGATGTGCCGGACCCGCTCGCCGAGGCCCCGGCGAGCAAAGAGACGTCTGGCCCCCGAAAACACGTCGCGCGGAGGTTCATCGACCGCCGCCGGTCGAATCGGAGAATTCGGCACTCGCTTGGCTCCGCGTGAGGTTCGTGAGACGGGCCGGTGTCTTCTTGCTCGCCGGGCCCTGTGCGAGCAGCGCGGCACATCATCGTGCCGCGCGTACTCGGACCGGAGCGAGGTCCCGCGACACATCGTCGCGGGCCGAGCGCGCCCGCCGAGCAAGAAGACACCGGCCCGTCTCACGAACCTCACGCACGCCTCCTACGAGCAACCCAACCGGCGCACCTCCCAGAAAAGCGCGGGATAGGACCACCGCGTTTTGATAGCATCTGAGCGCGATGCGTGATCTTTGGCGGCTCCTCGGCTATCTGAAGCCGTACATCGGGCGAATGACGTTGGCGGCGGTGTTGCTGGCGATGAGCGGCGCCTTGATGGCGGCCGTGGTGTCGACGGTCAAGCCGCTGGTCAACCAGGTCTTGCTGCCCGGGGTCTCTTCGGGGCCCGTGACGGCGGAGCGGGCTCCCGAGGTCGGCGGAGACATTCTCAGCGCGATTCGTGATTGGTTGCCGGTGGAGAGTCTCTCGCGGTGGCTCGGTGAGCACGCTTTCGTGCAGGTGCCGCTGCTGATCATCGCGATCTTCTTCGTCCGGGGAGTGTTTCTCTATATCGGGCAGTACCTGACCGTCAAGTCGGGCGTGATGCTGATTCGCGATCTGCGTGAAGAGCTGTACAGCGCGGTCGCGTTTCAGTCTTTGCCCTTTTTTCAGGCTCATCCCACCGGATTGATCCTGTCGCGGATTCTCAACGACGTGCAGCGAGTGCAGCGGATGACGACGATGCATCTGGCGGATCTCGTGCGGGTCTCCGCGATGGTGCCCTTTCTGCTGTTGACCGCGCTGTATCACGATTGGCGCATGTCGCTGGTCACCATGGTCATGCTCCCGTTGCTCGGCTACCCCATGATCAAGCTGGGCAAGAAAATGCGTCGAGCGTCCACCGCGTCGCAGGAAAACTTGGCGCTGGTGGCCAGCCGCCTCACCGAGTCGATCACCGGAGTCAAGATCGTTCAAGGCTTTGGCATGGAGCACTACGAGATCGGCCGCTTCCGCGAGGCGCTTCGTCTGATGCTGCGCGCCGATCTGCGTGCCGGGCGGGCGCGATCGCTCGCCCCTTCGGTGATGGAGTTGCTCGGCGCGGTCGTCGGTGCGGCGCTGTTCTATCTCGCGGGCTTCTACATCGCGCGCGGCCGACTTGATCCCGGCAACTTCACCGTCGTTTTGCTGTGCCTCGGGATGCTGTTCATGTCGATTCGCCGGCTCAACGCGGTCTACTCCGAGATGCAGAACGCCCTTGCCGCCGCCACGCGCGTGTTCGAGATGCTGGACCGCGAGCGCGAGATCGCCGACCGACCGGGGGCGTCGCCGCTGCCGGCATTCTCCGCGGAGATCCGATTCGATCGAGTCGGATTCAGCTACGGTGACGAGCAGGTTCTGCGGGATATCGAGCTGACGATTGCAAGAGGCGAGACCGTGGCTCTGGTCGGCCCGTCGGGCTCGGGAAAGTCGACGCTGGCCAACTTGCTGCCAAGGTTCTACGATCCGACCTCGGGACGTATTCTCGTCGACGGACAGAACATCCGTGACGTCACGCTGGAATCGTTACGAAGTCAGATCGGCCTGGTGACCCAGGAGACCGTGCTCTTCGATGACACGGTGCGCAACAACATCGCATACGGCCGCGAGGATATTCCGCTGGAACGCGTCATCGATTCCGCTCGAGCCAGCCAGGCCCACGAGTTCATCGAACAACTTCCCCGGGGCTACGACACCGCGGTGGGCGAGCGCGGCACGAGACTCTCCATGGGCCAGCGTCAGCGGATCACCATCGCTCGCGCGCTGCTCAAGGATCCACCGTTGCTGATACTCGACGAGGCCACGTCGGCGCTCGACGCCGAATCGGAGGTGCTGGTCCAGCGGGCGCTCGAGCGGCTGATGCAGGGTCGCACGAGCATCGTGATCGCCCATCGCTTGGCCACGGTGCGCAATGCGGATCGGATCCTGGTGTTGGAGCGGGGCAAGATCGTCGAGCAGGGCTCGCATCAGGCCCTCCTGGCCGGAGGCGGGGTATACGCGCGCCTCTACGAGCTGCAATTCAAGGAGTCCGCTAGTTGAGCCTCTCGCTGTCGGCTCGGACGGAGGTGCGGCGAGATCTGATGCGGCTGGCCGCCGGCGCGGCCCTGTTGTTTCTGATCCTGCTGGGTGCTCGAGATCTGTGGAACCCCAACGAACCCCTGTACGGCCGCGCCGTGGTCGAAATGGCCGCGCGCGGCGACTGGGTCGTCCCTACCGTCAACGGCGAGGTCTTCGACGAGAAACCGATTCTCTACTTCTGGCTCGCACTGGCCGCCTCGCACCTGTTGGGCGGAGTGAACGAGCTGACGCTGCGAATTCCATCGGCTCTGGCCGGGCTGATCGGTGTCGGGCTGGTCTACTTGCTGGTCCACCCCTACGCCGGTCGCCTGCGCGCGCGGCTCGCGGCGAGTCTGTTTGCCACGATCTACACGATCTTTTGGTCGGCGCGCGCGGTACAGATGGATCTCCTGGTAGCCGTCTGCACTCTGGGCGCCGTGCTCGCCGTCACACGCGCGGTGGATCACGGGGCGCCGGCGAGAGTCGGGTGGTCGCTGGCCGGACTCGCGGCAGGACTGGGTTTTCTGGCCAAGGGACCGGTGGGTCTGATCTGTCCCGGGCTGGTCGTGCTGAGCTACCTTGCCGCGACGAGAAGACTCGACGAGTTGAAGATCCGAAATCTCGCGCTCGGCGGCCTCGTCTGTTCAGCCGTTGCCCTACCGTGGTTTCTCGTCCTCGCGGCGCGGGGTGAGTGGTCCTTTCTCCACGAGGTGCTCGTGCGCCAAAACGCGACACGGTTCGTGGCGCCGTGGGACCACGCCGAGCCGTGGTGGTACTTCCTGAAGTACTTCTGGATCGACATGGCGCCGTGGTCGTTACTCGTGCCTCTGGCGCTCGCGCTGCCGCGGCGCGACCACGCCGAGAGACGGCTCGACAGTCTGGCCTGGGTCTGGATCGCGTCGATCGTACTGTTCTTCTCGTTATCCGCCAGCAAGAGGAGCCCGTATATCCTGCCGATCGCGCCGGCGGTCGCCGCGCTGGCCGCGGCACCAGTCGAACGCCTCGTCCTGGGCACACTCGACCTCTGGCGCAGGCGTGCCGTCGTGTTCCTGCTTGCCGCAATCGGTCTGACCTTCGTTGCGGGCGGAGTCTATCTGAAGCTGGAGGTGATCGGCGACCACCCGGACGTCGGTGCGGCGGGACCGGCCGTGGGAATGCTACTCGTCGGAGGCGGCGCCGCGGTCCTGACATGCCTGGTGGTTCGCAGGAGATGGCCGATGGCGGCTCCCGCCGCGCTGTTCGCCGCGATCGTCTCGCTGTACCTGGTCGCTGCGGTCTGGGTCCTGCCGGCCACGAACGCTTACAAGTCCGCGCGACCGTTTTGCCAGAAGCTGAACGCGATCGTCGCCGACGATCTGCCCCTGCGCTCCTACCGTTTCTGGAAGTGGCGGGCCAGCTACGTCTACTACGCGGACAGGCCGATCGAGCGAATCGTCACGTCGCGTGAGCTCGAGCGCTACTGGGGGCAGGATCGGCAGGTCTACCTGCTCGTCGAGCGCGGGATGATCGAAGAGGTGCGATCGGTCGTCGGAGAGGTCGAGCCGGTCATCGCCGACGAGATCGGAAGCAACGCGGTCTACCTGTTCACGAACCGCTGACCCACAGCTACAGAATTCCGTCGGGCCGAGCGTAGGCGATCCACAGCATGAGCAAGGAGACGGCCAGAAGAACGATGACCATGAAGTGCTCGCGGTTGCGCAGCATTCGAGCCGAAGACCACCCCGTGGAGGCCCCCTCGGGGTAAGGCTTCAGCGTCGGGAACAGTGCGGGTACCGCTTTGAAATAGGGCTCATAGCTCTCGCCGTGAAACTCGCGCAGCCGCGCCGGTTCGACGCGTTCCTTTCGAGGCAGGTAGTAGCCGAAGAATATCGCATAGCCCACCGCGAGTACGACGAGATTGGCGTGGTACGGCATCCGGGCCATGACGCACAACCCGGTGAGGATCAGCAGCCTCCCGAGGTACAGCGGGTTACGCGTGTAGCGGTACGGACCGGAGGTGATCAGCTCGACGGTCTTGCGCAGGTGACCCGAGGCCCAGAAGCGAACCGCCTCGCCGAGGGCGACGAAGACGAATCCGATGGAAACCGACAGCGGAGTCGGGCGGGCGACCACGACCACCGCCGCGATCAGGATGTACACGGCGGCCAGACGTAACAGCCCCAGTGCCCTGTTGTAAGTTCGGGTCTGTTCCATGCGGCGAAGGATAGCTCAATCGGCTGGAGGTTGGAAAGGCTTCGGCGTGAGCAAGGCGTAGCCTCTCGATTGCGGATCCGTGTCCCGCGCGACCTCGACGAGCGGCAGTGGAGAGTGGAGCTTTTTGAGGTCCTCGTGCTTGGCGACGATCCACACCCGGTCGCCTCTCATCGTGAACGCTCGGAGCTCGCCCTCGGTGTACAGGACCTCGGCGAATCTCTCGGTGTAGAACAGGAACGAAGGCTCGAGCTTGCGATAGATGCCGTACGGCTCGTCCTCGCCGGCCAGCTCGAGATAGAGCTCGGACAAGGGTCGCGCTGACTTGTACGCGTCGAATGGCGGACGCACCAGGTAGACGATCGACAGACCCGCCACGCCGCAGCCTGCCGCGAGCGCCACGAAGGCCGACACGACTCGGCGCCGCCAGACCGCGACGCTCGCGTAGATCGCCGCCACGAGGAACAGCCCGAGCGTCGACGCCACCAACCAGGGAAACGAGGCGCCCAGAACGCTGAGCTCGGGCCGGTCCGCTATCAGATCGGGCCGCAACCCCGCGGCCAAACCGGCGGCCGTCGGGATCAGTAGCGCGAGCGCCAACGCGCCGACCGGCCATCCCAGCCAGTGGCGGTTCGCGAGCCTTTCCTCGGCCAGACGGTCCAGAGCCGCTCCGATGAGCAGCGCCATTGCCGGATACATGGTCAGGATGTAGACGGTCCGTTTGCCCGAGGACAGGCTAAAGAAGGCGAGGGTAACGACCACCCAGCACAACGCGAAGAGGTATGCCCGACGGTCGGCGTCGCGGAAGCGGCGCCAACCGAGTATCAGGGCCGTGGGGAGTAGGACCGACCAGGGGAAGAAGTTGCCGGGAAGCGTGACCAGGTAGTAATACCAGGGTCGGATATGACCCCAGGGATCCGCGTAGCGTTGCACCGTTTGCTTGAAGACAATCGGTTGCCAGTAATCCTCACCGCCGAGAATGGCGGCCGGGAGCAGCCAGATCAGGATCACGAGCACGTATAGGCCGAGACCGGGAAGAAGGCGCAGGCGGCGTATTTCGCTCTTCTGCCCCGTCACGAGCAGGAAGGC
>Ga0255055_10000175_pt1 | contig 48627 bp, 55 predicted proteins | sample JV7_2_27_MG_FD_188633 | JGI IMG/M metagenome (GOLD analysis project Ga0255055, IMG submission 188633) | Seawater microbial communities from Jervis Inlet, British Columbia, Canada - JV7_2_27 | ecosystem: Environmental > Aquatic > Marine > Inlet | place: Canada: British Columbia | collected... | reverse complement strand
TCGCCGTTGGGGCGGGTGTGATGGACGAGCTCGTGCATGTTGCGGCCGAGCAGCTCGTCGTCGGAGGTGTACCCGAGCAGGCGCACGGCCGCCGGATTGGCGAAAGTGCAGTTGCCCTGCAAGTCGATGCCGTAGATACCCTCACCCGTCGAGTTCAACAGCAGCCTGACCTGTTCTTCACTGTCGCGGAGACTCTTCTCCACGCGGCGTCGTTCCGTGATGTCGACGAATGTCAACACGGAACCCAGCAGCTCCTCATCTCTCTCGATCGGATACGACCAATACTCGGCGGGGAAGCTGGACCCGTCGGCGCACCACATCACTTCGTCGTCGACGTGGACGCCCTCGCCCTGTCGGAACGCCTGGTAGATCTTGCATTCGACCATGGGGTAGGCGTCGCCGTTGGGGCGGGTGTGATGGACGAGCTCGTGCATGTTGCGGCCGAGCAGCTCGTCGTCGGAGGTGTACCCGAGCAGGCGCACGGCCGCCGGATTGGCGAAAGTGCAGTTGCCCTGCAAGTCGACGCCGTAGATACCCTCACCCGTCGAGTTCAACAGCAAACGCTCGATGCTGCCGTCACCGCGCAATGCCTGCAGAGGTTCCGTCATGATGGGTCGTTGCGTGCTCGGAACGCCGTCACATGCACGAGTTGGGACTCAACTCCGACGGTGAGATCACGCCGAACGAGCACAGCGTCAACCGTCTTCGTCGGTCTCGATACCGAGCTCGACGAAGATCCGATGCCGCTCCTGGGCATAGATCTCGTCGGCGACCAGGCCGTCGGCATGGCGCTCACTCAGAACCCGGAACTCCTCCATGAGCGCAGCCTCGTCTGGCGCGTCGCTTGGCTCTGTAGCCGCTGCCGAGGCCGATTCACGCCGGAGACGCTTGGCGGCCTGTCGCTCTTGGCGGGCACGCTCTCGGGCGCGTTTGGCCATTCCCTCGCGCCCACGTTGTGCCACCTCAGACGGCTTTGACGTTGACCGCTTCCGGGCCCTTGCGCCCTGGTGCGGTTTCGTACTCGACCGACTGGCCTTCTGTGAGAGTGTCGCCTCCGACGATGTTGGACACGTGGACGAACACGTCGTCACCGTCCGGCGTGGTGATGAAGCCGAAGCCCTTCTGTTCGTTGAAGAACTTGACGGTTCCGGTGGTTGTCATGTCGACCTCCTGGGTCGTGCGTCATATCGACGCTCCCGGGATCGGTACCCGGATTGCGATTCCCGCGGCTGTATGAGACGAACGGCGAGAAGGGCGAGGAAGCAAGTGGAATTCTCGATCCTCGGCCCGACTCACGGGCCGGCTCGTAACGCATTCTGAACTGCGGACTCCTGGGAATCGCGAGGACCGAACCGCCGATCCGATGCTGCGTTTGATGCGGCAAGAGAGCGGCGCTGCGAGGCCCGAAGTGGATCGGGCATGGCGAATACTAGCGGGGATGCAGGGTGGAAGCACCTTCTGGACTGAGCAGCCACGAATAGGGCCGTTTGCCGGTATCGGGCCGTGGCCCCCGCCTGATAACTGTGTCGCACGGCGCAAACCGAAAGGAAGCGTGGCGTGCAGGTGACGGACACCGTGGTTTCGTTCGAGGTGGAGGTCGTCGACGGCGAGGGGATCCCTGTTCCCGCGCTCGAGGTCGGCGCCCGGTACCTGTACCCGGAGGCGCCCCGGACGTGGAGTTCCGAGTACACCGACGGGGAGGGCTGTGCCCGCTTCTGCGACTCCCACATCGAGGCGCCCGTCGAGGTCTGTCTGTTCGTCGGGGACGACGAGTGCGGGAGCTTTGCGCTCGCAGATGGCGGACGCTTCCTCCTCGAGATGTGACCGCTATCTTCTTGTGACGGATCTGTGCACATGAGCCAATTCGTCACGCCGACAACGTCCACGACTGCGTCCCGAGACGGCGTCACCCGCCGGGTTCGGGAACGCTACCGCGCCCTCCTCGCCGACGGGGCCGACCCGCACGAGTGGTCGTACGCCTGGCGAACCGAGCTCAATCGTGGCGGCTTCCGCGCGGTCGACTTCCTCATGACCGAGATCGTGGAGACCGGCAAGTGTGTCGGCTGCGCCTCGTGTCTCACCATCTGTCCCGTCGACGTGTTCGACTACCACGACGAGCGTCCCGTCGACACCCGCACCGACGCCTGCGTCTACTGCGTGTTGTGTGCCGAGGTCTGTCCCGTATTACGGCCCGTCGACAAAGACCTGCCGCGTCTCCTCGGCTTTCGTGAGCCGGCACAGGACGAGGGATACGGCCCATATAGCTATGGGGTCTACTCGCGGGCCACGGACGCGGAGATCCTCAGCAGGGGACAGGACGGCGGTCTGGTATCCGCACTGATCATCCACGGCCTCGAGACGGGCACCCTCGGCGGGGCGGTGCTCGGCGATGTCCTTCCCGACAACAATCAGATTGGGACGCACACGCTGGCGATGACACGGAGCGAGGTGCTGGCATGCGCCGCATCGCGGTACACGTACTCCCCGAACACCATCGCCCTCCAGGACGCGATGAGGCGGGACGTCAAACCCCTTGCGGTCGTCGGCGTGCCATGCCAAGTGGATGGGGTCCGGCTCCAGCAGAACTCTTCGATCCGGCTCGAGATGGCCAACTGGTACAGGGACAACATCTCGCTCGTGGTAGGTCTCTTCTGCTCCGAGGCCTTCACGCACGAGTCGATCAGCGAGCTCGGCAAGATGATCGGTGTTGCCCCGGAGCGCATCGAGAACATCAACATCAAGGGCAAGGTCGTGGTTCGCCTCGACGACGGTGAGGTCCTGACTGCCTCGCTCAAGCAGTACCGGGATTTCGCCCGGCCGGCCTGTCTCTATTGCCTCGACTACAGCGTGGAGAACGCCGACCTCGCCGCAGGAGGTATTGGACTCGATGGCTGGACGTACACACTGGTGCGCACCGAGGCAGGCGATCGTGCGCTCCAGTCGGCAATCGACGACGACTGGCTCGAAACGAAACCACTCTCCGACGAGCCGAGAGGGGAGGATCTCCTCAACCGGCTCTCTGCCGCCAAGAAGAAGCATCGGCCCCTCCCGGCACAGATGCCGACGTATCAGGAACGCGAAGCCCTCGAATGGCTCGATCCCAAGACGTTCTATACGAAAGGCCCCGGAGCGCCTCCGCCTCGACCCGACGATGGAGAGGAAACAGCCGGCTCATGACGGTCGAGACGAAACGCAAGGTCGACGACCTCAACATCATGGTGGCCGGCCAGGGTGGCGATGGCTCCCTCACCGTGGCGAACCTCCTGGGCGTCCTTCTCGCCAGACGAGGGTTCCAGTTGTACACGGCTCGCGACGTCGCCTCCCGCATCAAGGGGGGACACGCTGCGGCGCTGATGCGCGGCTCCATTGTGTCGCGGGGCTGCATCGGCGATGAGCTCGATCTCCTCGTCGCCTTCGACCACGAAGCGGTGGAGAGGGCCGGACCCTGGCTCGCCGAGGACGGGATCGTCGTATACGACGCCTCCGGGGGACCCGTTCCCCGCGAGCAACTTCCGCAAGGCGCCTCCGTCTTCGAGATCCCGTTCGCCAGGCTGGCGGTGCGAGATCTGCGCCGCGACCTGTTCAAGAACAGCCTCGGATTCGGTGTGGTGGCGCGGCTCCTCAGCGTCGAAGACGATGAGGCCGCCGCTGTGCTCGCGGGCCGGTTCGCCCATCTTCGACCCGAGGTGGCCGAGGCCAACCTGGGTGCATTGCAAGCGGGGTTCTCCTACGCCGACGAACATGGCCTTCGCTCCGGCGCGGGCCCATGGTTCCTGGACGGGGCAGCTCCTTCCGATCGCATGCTCATCAGCGGCAACGAGGCGGTGGCGTTCGGTTTTCTCGTGGCCGGCGGTCGTTTCTTCGCCGGATATCCGATCACCCCGGCAACGGAGATCCTCACCTGGCTGCAGCGGAGGCTGCCCGAATTCGGTGGTGTCGCCATCCAGGCGGAGGACGAATTGGCAGCGGTGAACATGGCGATCGGGGCTGCCATGACGGGAGCCCGGGCGATGACCGCCACCTCCGGACCGGGGATCTCGCTCATGCAGGAAGGCGTCAGCCATCTTGGCTCTGCGGAGATCCCCCTCGTCGTCGTCGACTGTCAGCGATCGGGCCCGTCCACAGGCATGCCGACGAAGCCAGAGCAGAGCGACATCAACATGCTGGTCCACGGCGGGAACGGGGATTTCCCGAGAATCGTGCTGGCGCCGGCTACCCCCGGAGATTGTTTCGAGCTCTCGGGTGCAGCGACGAACCTGGCCCAGAAGATCCAGGGACCGGTCTACCTGATCCTCGATCAGGCCGTCTCCCAGGATTCCATCACCGTCAAGCCGTTTGCTCTCGAGCTCATCGAGGCCGCGTCCGGCAAGCGCCTGAGCCACGACGATCTGGCCGGCGACTTCGAATATCGCCGCTATGTGGTCACGGACGATGGTGTCTCACCGTGGGCGGTCCCGGGGACTCCTCGAGGTATGAGCCTGGTCACGGGGAACGAGCGCAACGAGTGGGGCCATGTCTCCACCGAGGCCGGCAACCGCGAAGCGATGATCGACAAGCGCATGCGCAAGATCGACGTGGTGCGCGACGAGCTGCCGCGAGGGCACCGCTGGGGCGATCCCGATGCAGCGATCGCCATGCTCGGCATCGGTATGGAGGTGGGGCCGATGGTGGAAGCGTCGGAGCGGCTGGCCTCGGAAGGCCTCGCCGTGAGCGTTCTCCAGCCGCGGACTCTGTGGCCGGTGCTCGACGAGACGATCGAGTTCGTCCGCAACCACGACCGTGTCTACGTCATCGAGCACAACGCGGAGGGCCAGCTCACCCATCTCATCGCCTCGGTCGGGGCGCCCCATGAACGGCTACGACCCATCCTCAAGTACGACGGGATCCCGTTTCGCCCCGGCGAGTTGGCAAACTTGATTCTTGGAGAGGAAGGAGCCGTTCGATGACGACGTACCTCCCGGCCATGCCGATCTGGTGCGCCGGCTGCGGGCACTTCGGGGTCCAGGCGGCTATGGAGGGCGCCATGCGCGCACTCGGGATCCCGCCGCATGAGGTGATCGTGCTCGCCGGAATCGGATGCAGCGGGACCGTTCAGAACAACCTCGGGACGTACGGATACCACGCACTCCACGGCCGGGTGCTTCCCACCGCCACCGGAGTCCACCTCGCGAACCCCGAACTCACGGTGATCGCCACAGGAGGTGACGGAGACGGCTATGCGATTGGTATGGGCCATCTGGTGCACACCTTCCGTCGCAACCCCGCGTTCACGTACGTCGTGATGAACAACGGTGTCTACGGGTTGACCAAGGGCCAAGACTCTCCGACGGCCCAGGACGGCAGTTCGGCCTTGGGTTTCGATGCGATCAGTCTCGCGCTCTCCATTCCCGGCACGTCATTTCTCGCTCGGGGTTTCGCGCGATGGACCGACCAGCTCCACGTGCTCATGGTGGCCGCGCTCGAACATGCCCGTGCCCGACGCGGTTTTGCGTTCATCGAGGTCCTCTCGCCGTGTGTCACCTATAACGACACCTACCCCGTATGGGAAGCGACCCTCCATGACCTCGATGCCGATCCCGACCACGACCCGACGGATCGAGCCGCCGCCTTCGGTCGGTTGGTTGCGCTCGGCGATGCGGGCCGGATGGCGGTGGGGCTCATCTACACCGACGACACGGCTGTCGCAACGGACGAACCCGCCCATCCCGCAACTCAGGACGTGACACCCGAGGCGAATCGCGAGGGCTACACCCGCCTCCTCTCTCGATACACCGTGTGAGCGACCAGGCCGGTGGTGTCGTCGCGGACCCCACCGTCCGTTCGCTTGTGACGTATCCTCTGATGAGGTTGGCAATGAGGATCTTCCAATACTCATGAAGTTGCACGTGACCCTCTCCGGAGACGTATTCCTCAAGTCGCGCCGTACCCAGGTTCGCCTCGTCAAACGCGTCTCGGCGAACCTGGCTGCGGCCCTGGTCACGATCGGGCACTCCGGCGAGAGCCGCCGGATCGCCGGCCACCGTTTCGAGGTCGAGACGCAGGGAATCGATCCGGGCGAGATCGCCGCTGTTGCCTCCAGGTTGTTCGGAGTGGCCGGTGTCGAGCACGTCACCGAAATCGACGCTCGCGACCTCGACACCCTGGTAACCGCAGTGGCGAAGATGGCGGGTCCCGCCGTTACCGGCAAGACGTTTGCCGTGCGTCCAAAACGCTCGGGGAACCACACCTGGAGATCGAGGGATCTCGCCATCCGACTGGGCGACCGCCTGCGCCAAGCCGGAGGGAGGGTCGACCTCACCAACCCCGAGATCACGGTCAAGGTGACCGTGATCGACGATTTGGCGTTCTTGGTCTCCGACCGAGTCGAGGGCGTTGGGGGACTTCCGATCGGGACGCAGGAGCCGGTACTCTGCCTCATCTCCGGCGGGTTCGACTCCGTCGTGGCGGCCTGGATGATGATGTCGCGCGGGTGTGACGTGGAGTTCGTCCATTTCACATTGAATTGCGCCCAATCGGACCATGCGATGGCAGTCGCCAGGGAACTCTGGATCCGGTGGGGCTACGGGATGGACCCCACAGTGCATCTCGTCGAGTTCCAGCCTGTAAAGGAGGCGCTCCTGGCTTCGGTCGACTCGCGAATGCGCCAGATCACGCTCAAGGTGCTGATGGCAAAGGCGGCCGATGCCATCGCTTCCGAGAGGCGTATCCAGGCACTCGTCACCGGCGACGCCCTCGGTCAGGTCTCATCGCAGACGCTGCCGCATCTCGTGGCGGTTTCCAAGGCAATCGAGACTCCGATGCTTCGCCCGTTGGTCGGGCTTCCCAAGGAGACCATCATCGATCTGGCACGGATGGTCGGCACGGCCGAGATGTCGGCGAGAGCGAGGGAAGTGTGCGATCTCTCCGAGGGCGGCCCGGTTGCCACTGCGGCGCGGGCGTTTGCGATCGCAGCATCGCTGCAAGATGTGCCGGATGTGCTCATGAACGATGCCGTAGCGACCCGAAAGTCGTTCCTTCTCCGCGACTGGGTGCCGGGATCGATGACGACCGCAGAGAGCTCGTCCCTCCCCTGAGGTTCAAGTTCACGGACCGCGAAACCGATCCTTCTTGTCGTGGTCCTTATCCGCCGATGGCTCGCGCTCGCACTCATCGTTGAGGTCGTCATTCTCGGCGCGGCTTCCGTCGGGGCCGAGGAGCCTCCACAGCCGGCCGAAGCTCCTCTACCGGCTGAGACTCCTCCGCCCGCCGCAGAAGCTCCTCCGCCCGCAGAAGCGCCTCCGCCCGAAGACGCAGTGGATGCATCGGCTCCGGAGGCTCCAGAAGAACCGACCAGTATTTCAGAACCGGCACCGACGCCTCGAGTACCTCCGCGGCGGGTACGGCGAATCGACGTGGTGCGGGACATCACGTTCCCCGTGGTGTTTCAGGCACAATACGGCGCGTCATTCGGGAATTGCCGGGACGACTGCAGCCGTGAACACCACGGCGTCGACATCTTCTCATACGATTGGAAGGGTGCTCCGATTGTGGCCGCACACGACGGCATCGTGGAAAAGGCGGAGGTGTTCGGCACCAAGGCGTTCTGCAGCGTGTACATCCGCGGCTTCGACGGATGGCAGACTCGATACGTCCATCTCAACACCGACACAGTCGGCACGGACGACGCCGAGTGGCCGGAAGGGTGCATGGCCCCCGGCATCGAGGTCGGCGCTTTCGTGGAGCGAGGCCAGCTGATCGGCTGGATGGGAGACAGCGGCAACGCCGAAACGACTCCGGCACATCTGCATTTCGAGATCCGGACGCCGAGAGGGCTTCCGGTGGATCCTCTGCGCTCGCTGAGGAGAGCGGACCGGATCCGGTTCTCGACCATGGACGCCTCCGATCCCGTCTCAACCAGCGTCGCGCTCTCCCAGGTCATCTTTCCGCAAGGGTCCCCGGTGGTGTACGTCTCGGCAATGGGCCCTGCAGTCGAGGGGTTCGGGATCCCGTGGGATCGTGCTCTTCCCGGGCCTGTGCTCGCCGTAGCCGGCGGCACTCTGGACGCCACCGTTCGCGACGAGATCGAGCGCTTGCGTCCGACGAGCATCGTCGTGCTCGATGGCGAGGAGGCCGTGTCCGACGCCGTGGTCAGGGAGCTCCGCGAGCTGGCGATGACCGTGGAGAGGATGGCGATGCCGGCCGTGCCTGCGGGCAGGATCGCTCCGTTGGTCGATGCGATCCGGACGTTCGAGGTTGGGGAAACCACGATGCAGGTCGTGCTTGTGCAAACCGACGAAGACTTGGACATCGAGACCGAGGTGGCGATCGCCGACCTCGCCGGTCAGGTACCAACGCTGCGTTTCATCCAGGATGACCGGGTTGCGCGATCAAGAGGTCGCAGCAGCTACGCCCTGCCGGGCCGCTCGGGAAGACGTAACAGCCTGTACTACCGCTCGGGTGAGAGTTGGCTCCGGTTCGGCTTGGCGGACGCACCGAAGCCGATCCCGGATCTTGGTGTCTTCCTGGTAGCGGGAAACCGTGAGGTCACCGCTCCCACATTGACATTCCTGCTCTCGTTGGCGGCCGCCCCGGATATGCCCCTCTGGCGCTGACGCGCAGACCGGTATGATCCGGCAGCCGGATCCCCAGGTCAGGCTCAGGACCAGACTCAGGCCAGACACGGTCAGACTTAGGAAGGTCATATGCGCAGAGTCGTCGTCACACTCGTCACCGCCGCAGTGCTGGTCATCGCGCCAACGGCCGCCGCCCTATCACCCGGTCTCGGGTCACCGGACCCAAGTGAGTTCCTGGCCCAGGAGGACTCGACGACCGTGACGGCGCCCGCAACCGACGTTCCGGCAACCACGGCTGCTCCCGATGCGGAGGACAACGATGCTGATTGGTGGGTGTTGCTCATCGTCCTCGGCGGCCTGGTGATCCTGGGAGTGGCCATCGCCCGCGGTGGCCGGAAGAAGAACGTCTACGTCGCTCCGGTGAGCCCCGGCTGGAAGCCGAAGGCGCGCGACGGCTACGCCGACGCGCGGTGGCTGTACGACAGCATGACGGAAGACCTCGCCATCTGGCGTGGCAACGCCCAGTTCGACGGCACTACGGAGTCAGGGTCGACCGCGGAGACGGCGCAGGCCGATACGTGGAATGCGCTGGCACCGAAGATGGACCGTGCGCGCGATGCGCTCTACGGCCTCGAGGGTGCGGCGCCGGACAAACGCACTGCACAGACAGCCGAGGCCGTGGTCGTGGCACTCGCCGCCGCGCGGACCGCGCTCGATGCGCGGGCTGAGACTCGGTACAACTACCGCACGGTCGAAGCGTCGGGCGATGACGCCGAACTCCGGCCGAAGGCTCTTGCCGAGGCGCGGGACCGGGAGCTGCGAACGGCCCAGACCCTGGCCGAGAGTCGTCGCACGCTGGCGGAGACGATCACGGCGCTATCGACGCTGACCTGAGGCGACCGGCTGCAGCCACGCCAGATCCGTGTTGCCGCCACTGATGATGACGCCGACTCGTTTGCCGTCGAACCGAGTGGGCTGTGTGCGTAGCGCAGCGATCGTCGTCGCGGCAGAGGGTTCGATGAGGAGCTTCGTTCGTTGCAGGAAGAGCCGGGCTGCCTCGACGATCGCGGTCTCGTCGACGCACACGATGGAAGTGCCGAGGCTCGTCAGGATCTCGAATGGAAGGGCGCCGATGCCGGTGAGGAGACCGTCGGCGATGGACGACGTTCCCGGGAGACGCGGTTGGCGGATCCCCGAAGCCAGGGATCGAAACGCATCGTCGACGGTTTCCGGCTCGGCGCCGACGACTGCGGTGCTTGGGGCCATCGTGGCACACGCCACAGCCGTGCCTGAGAGCAAGCCACCACCACCGATCGGGGTGAGGACGACATCGAGGTCGGGTACGTCCGTCAACAGTTCGAGAGCAGCCGTGGCCTGTCCTGCGATCACCACAGGATCATCGAAGGGGTGGATGAGGGATGCTCCGGTTCGCTCCGCGACTGCAGCGGCCGTTTCTTCTCGATGGCCCTCGGTGCAGGTGATCACCTCGGCTCCGTAGCCGATCACGGCCTCACGCTTGACGGGGCTGGCGCCATCGGGCATGACGATGTAGGCAGGAACCCCCCGCAGGGCGGCGGCAAAGGCCACGGCTTGGCCGTGGTTGCCCGACGAATGGGCGATGAAGCCGCGACGAATGCTCTCCGCGTCCATAGCCATCACGGCATTGGTCGCTCCGCGGGCCTTGAAGGCTCCGACCTTCTGGAGGTTTTCGCACTTGAACCACAACTCTGCGCCGAGCATTCGGTCGAGGCTCCGGGAGCGGGCGATCGGTGTGCGATGCACGTAGGGTCTGATGCGGTCCGAGGCAGCCAGGATGTCGCTGAACGACACCGGGAGCGAGGATCCGACGGTCAAGATGTCAACCTCTCTGCTGCCCCCTTCGTCCGTGCACCGCTGGTGGCCATGAAGTAGATGTAGAGGGCGGCGGCACCCAGAACGTGCCAGGCGCTGTGGCCTTGGAGCAGGCTGTCTGTGTCGCACCACGGACCCCCGGTGCGACCGAGGATGTTGAGGGCGAGGGCGAGGGCGACCAGCACGAGGGCGGTGGTGTATGACCTGCCGCCTATGTTGCCGCGGCGCCGGGCAACGATATCGCCTGCGACCAATGCGATGACGGTCGCCACCATCAGGACGTTTGTGCTGTCCGGAAGTATCAGCAGGGTGGCCGCGATCGCGGCGCTGCCGACGAGGAAGACATTGCGCCCGACGGCATGGCGCAAGCGGCCGGCAACCGTGATGTTCGCCATGGCGATGAACCACAGCGTCGTGAGGAATGTGATGTCGTGGAGGAAGTGGGAGAACGGCCACTGTGGGCCATGGAACAGGAACGAACCGACCCCGGTGGCAATCATCAACCAACCGAAGATCTGCCGAATCGGTCTCTCGACGCCGTCGAAGCGCCGTGCGGAGATCAGCGCCGCCACTCCGAATCCGGAGAACGCAAGGCTCGAGATGGTGTTGACGGGTTGCCTCAACAAGCCATCGCCGATGTTCTCGCAATCCGTTGCACCGATCTGGCTGAATGCGATGGCCATTCGCAGCATTGGGCGAGGGTACCGCCGATAGGCTCACCTGCTGATGGCGATCAGTGCAGGGATCCTGCTGTATCGGGAAGTCGGACCGAGGTTCGAGGTGCTCATTGCCCATCCTGGAGGTCCCCTGTGGGCGACCCGCGATGACGGGGCATGGAGCATTCCGAAAGGCGAAATCGACGCCGCCGAAGATGTAACGGCGGCGGCCGTTCGGGAGTTTGAGGAGGAGACAGGACACCGCCTCCGGGACACCGTGCTGCAACCGCTCGGGACGGTGCGCCAACGCTCGGGGAAGGTGGTCCACGGCTTCGCAGTCCGCGCCGACATGAATCCAGATGATCTGGCGAGCAACCGCGTTGAAATCATCTGGCCACCACGATCAGCGACCCGGATCACGATCCCGGAGATCGATCGGCTCGCCTGGGTGGATCCAGAGACGGCGCGCCGCAAGCTCAATCCCGCCCAGGGGGCTTTCGTCGATCGCCTCGTGGTGTTGCTCCAAGTGGAGACTTGACCACAGAGAGTAGTCGTTCTACACTGTGAGTGGGCTGGAATCGACCGGAGTCGGTGCGGAAGTGCCGTGGAGGTGACGCCTGAAGAGAAGGGGCCACATGGACACCTTGGCGTCCGCAATACGCGGCAAGCGGTTCGAGTCATCGAAACGCGGCTACAGCAATCGCGCCGTCGACGCGTTCCTCGAGGAGCTGGCGGATGCCGTTGCCGAACTCGAAGATGCGTATCGGCAGGAGACCGTGCAATCGCACGCTTTGCGGCGGCGCGCAGAAACGGTGGGCGATGCAGTGGATTCGGTGGAGGCCGCATACATCGCGGCCGCTGAGGCCAAGCAGAAGCTCCTCGACGAGGCCACCGACAAGGCCAATCAGATCCTCCGAGATGCCGAGGTGCAGGCGGAGCGACTCACGTCCGAATCCCGTGTCGAGGCTCACCGCACCAGGAAGGAGGCCGAAGACATCCTCCTCCAAGCCAAGGCCCGGCTCGAGTCCGCCGAACGGGAGGCCAGGCAACTCGCCAATTCCTCGGCGGGCCGCGTCGATAAGGCGCGCACCGAGGCCGATCGGATTCGTTCGAGAGCGGCGCGCGATGCGGAGGTCATGATGGCGGAGGCGGAAAAGGATCGGGATGCGCTGATCGCCGGGGCCCGATCCGAGGCCCTCGCCCTGGTGGCACAGAGCCAGCGTGAAGCCGACGAGCTTGTTGGAGCGACGAGAGCCGAGCACGACGAGATCGTCGCGGCATTGATGTCGCTGAAGTCGGCCGTGGCCGACATGCTCCGCAGGGGCACCCGAGGCAGCGAGGCCATTCGGGTCGTCCTCGACGACGAGGCAGAGGTGAAGCTCACCGAACCGCAGCGGGCAGTGATCTGACCACGGGCCGACTCGCAATCACAGACTGGTGAAGAACGAGTACGAAGGGGTCGATGCATACCCATGACCGCATCGCGGAACCGTCGATAGCTTTCGGCCATCCGCGGCGCACATGCGTCGCCATGGGTCGCAAGGACCTGGGCGGTGCATGACAAGGGCTGAGGGATCTGACTCATGGCGCGACAATCGAAGACACGTCTCCAGCAACTCGGCAAGAGCCGAAGCCAAGAGCGCGCCGCGAGCACACCGCCCCCTCCCGGCATGTCTCGGAAAGGCTCGATCAGCGCTACGGACGACCTCGCGGTGTCGTGGCCGAGCTTCGTCCTGATCTCCGGCTTTCTCGTCCTGATCCTGTTCGCCGCAGCCGTGTTCTTCGGGTCGCGAGGGATCGAGGAAGGTCTGGAGCTCAATGCGGCGAATGTCCTCGGCAACAATGGGTGGATGGGCGTCGAGGTGTCGGCTGCTGGGGCCGATATCGCGCTCACTGGGACGTACTACGAGGACGAGTCGGCGGAGGACATCGTTGCCGCAGTAGCGACTGTGCCGGGTGTTCGCAATGTTCGGGCCAACCAGCTCTACGCCATCGAGCGTCCGCAGGAGGCGGAGGTATCGGCGCCCGTCGGTGATGTGGTGAATGTGTTCTGGGACGCCGACACGATCACCATTACCGGCGATGTCTCCGATTCGACGGTTCGCACCAGACTCCTCTCGGCCCTCGTCGAGTCCGGCGGGGAGCGGACGGTTGTCGCCGACGGGCTCAGCACCGTCGAGGGATTGCCGTCAGAGGCCGAATGGATCGATGAGATGTCCCTGCTCATCGCCTTGGCCATCCCAGGGATCCCCGAGGGCTTCTTCTTCATGAACCCGGCCGGCGAGATCTTCCAGGTCTCCGGTGAAACCGAGTCACGCCAGCTGGCAAGGGACATCAACGAGGCGGCCGACGAGATCGTCATCGCGTTCGGCTTCGCGTACACGGACGGCGTGACTGTGCCGGAGCCCGAGGTGACCCGCGAGGAGGTCATCGAGTTGCAGACGAACCTCGATGATCTGATCGAGGGAAAGGTAGTCGAATTCGAATATGGTTCAGCAGAGCTGACCGGTGTCGGCACGACCCTGCTCGATGAGATCCTCGCTGCTCTCAGACAGTTCCCGAAGGTGCCCATCCGCATCGACGGCCACACCGACAGCGATGGGACGGCCGAGCGCAATCTCCTGCTGTCGATCCTTCGTGCCGAGGCGGCCCGCGAGTACCTTGTGGCTCGCGGTGCCGATCGAAATAGGTTCACCGTTGAGGGTTTCGGCGATACGAGACCCGTTGGGAGCAACGACACCGAGGAAGGCCGTGCGCGAAATCGACGTATCGAGTTCATTGCGGAGCTCGAGTAGATGACCTGGGTAGCGTCGCAGATCGTGCTGTGGATGGCGATCGCATTGGTTCTGGGATTCGCCATCGGCTGGTTGGCGAGGAGCAGGCGCGGCACGGCCATCAAGAAGAGGCGCCGGAAGTTCTGAGCATCGGCGCTCTCCGCGCGTCCTGAGCCTGTCTAGCCTCACTCCCGTGTCTACCGCCTGGCATCGCATCGATCCCGGTGATCTCGCCGAGAACGAGGTCACGACGCGCATCGCCGGCGGCCGGGCCGTATGCATCGCGAGGACTGCAGCAGGGTACGGAGCACTCGACAACCGGTGTCCCCACCAGGGCGGCCCGCTCGGTGAAGGGACGATCGAAGACGGTTGGGTGATCTGTCCCTGGCACGGTTACGAGTACGACCCGATCAGCGGCAAGCCACCCGAGAACTACGGCGACGCCGCCACGAGCTACCCCATCGACGAGCGTGGCGATGGTGTGTACGTCGAGCTCCCCGTCCTCGAAGACGTGACGTCCTTGATGGACCAGATGGTGGACGTCATGACGGATTGGGGAGTCGATTCGGTCTTCGGCATGGTCGGACACTCCAACCTCGGTCTTGCCAATGCCCTGCGCCGCGCCGAGGACGATGAACGACTCATCTACATCGGTGTGCGCCATGAGGGCGCCGCCGCCTTTGCGGCCTCCGCCTACGGCAAGCTCACGGGTCGGCCGGCCGCGTGTTTCTCGATCGCCGGTCCCGGGGCGACGAACTTGCTCACCGGACTGTGGGATGCGAAGGTGGACCGGGCGCCGGTGCTGGCGTTGACCGGTCAGGTCCAGACCCAGGTGCTCGGGCCGGGGGCATTCCAGGAGATTCCCCTTGCGCAGGCATTCGAAGCGGTGTCGCAGTGGAGTCAAACCGTCCTCCAGCCGGCCAATGCCACCGAGCTGATGGCCCTCGCCATCAAACACGCCGTGGTCGAGCGGGATGTGGCCCATCTCATCTTCCCCGATGAGGTCCAGGAGATGCCCGGTTTGGCCGACCCTCCGGCCCGACCCATGCGCGGCCGGATCGCGGACCATCGGATCGCCCCGCCGGCGCCCGATCTGGATCGGGCGATCCGCCTCATCAATACGGCGGAGCGCCCGGTCGTCATTCTCGGCAATGGGGCGCGGCCTCACCGCGAAGAGGCGATGGCCTTTGCCGAGCAGATCGATGCTCCTCTCATCACGACGTTCAAGGCAAAGGGATCCGTACCCGACGATCTCGATCTGGCCTGTGGCGTGCTCGGCAGATCAGGTACCCCGGTGGCCGCGGCGACGATGGGCCGTAGCGATCTCCTCGTCGTGTTCGGGGCCTCGTTCTCCAATCACACCGGTATCTCCGAGAAGAAGCTGACCATCCAGGTGGATTACGACCGCATGACCTTGGGGAAGTTCCATCCCGTCGACGTGCCTCTCTGGGGGGATATCGAAACGACGATCACGATGCTTCTGCAGGGAACGGACCCAGCCGACCGTCCAGCCGTGCGTCGGGCAGTAGCTCGTCGCAAAGCGCGGTGGGCCGACGAAAAGGTGCGTCGGGAACGCATGCGCGATGCGAGGGGTCGGATGCACCCTGCCGCTCTGTTCGCCGCCCTGTCCCGGGTCATGCCGCGTGACGCCGTCATTCCCGTGGATGTCGGCAACAACACGTACGCCTTCGGCCATTACTTCGATTGTCGCGGTGAACAAGACGTGCTCATGAGTGGCTATCTGGGATCGATTGGTTTCGCTCTCCCGGCGGCGATGGGAGCGTGGGCTGCGACCAGAGGCCGGCGAAAGGTGGTCTCGATATCCGGCGACGGCGGTTTGGGCCAGTACCTCGCAGAGTTCACGACTGCCGTGAAATACCAGATGCCGATCACGCACATCGTGCTGAACAACGATGAGCTTGCGAAGATCAGCAGGGAACAGATCGGTTCTTTGCGCCCGGTCTGGCAGACGTCGCTGGTCAACCCGGACTTCGCCGCCTATGCGGAGCTCTGCGGGGGGAAGGGATTCCGGGTTGAAGACCCTGCCGACCTCGAGGACACGTTGGCGGCCGCAATCCAGGTCACCGACGGCCCCGCACTCGTCGAGGTCGCGACTTCGCCGAAGTGGGTGTGATGGCGCCCTGAGGTTCAGGCCGTTTCGGCTCCCTGTGCCGGATCAGCCATGACCGGATCCCTGTACAGCGGAGTCCGCATGAGGAACGCGGCGACGAGCAGGATGCTCGACGCTCCGACGAGGTAGACGGGCACCACGCCGAAGGCGGCAGCGACGGCGCCCCCAATCGCAGCCCCAAGCGGGAGTCCCACCCAAGACACGGTGCGTGAGGCGGAGATCACGCGGCCCAGGAGTGGGCGGGGGGTCAAGCGCTGTCGCATCGTCGCCAACGCGATATTCACCCAAGTGATCCCGATGAGCGCGATGCCGGCCGGGATGACGGCGAGCAAGTTGTCGAGAAGGACCACGACGAGGAAGCTCCCTCCGAACATGAACAGGCCGATCACATACATCGTGCCGAGCGGAAGCCGCGTCGAGCCACGAGGCGCCAACGCAACCCCCGACGCTCCGATGAACGCAAGCAGTCCAAAGAAGACACCGATCTCGACGCCGTATTCGGTGAGGTCGAAGCCGTCGGTGGCTACATCGATATCGAGAATGCGCACCGCAACGTAGTAGACGAGCAAAGCCTCGAGCGGTGCGAAGACGAAATTCGTGAACGTCCCGCCGAGTGTTCCCCACTTGAGGCGCCCATCGCCGAAGAGGTAGCGGAGACCTTCGCGGAGTGCTTCCCCGAAGCGCTCGTCTCTCGCGGGCCGCTCCTTCGTTCCGCCGGGAAGGAAGGTCAAGAACGCGGCGGAGACGAGAAACGTGATCGAATTGAGGCCGAAGGCGATGGCGAATCCGGCGGAGAATGCGACTGCGAGTCCGGCGATGATCGGGCCGAAGCTGGCCATGATCGTTCTGGCGACCGCGAGGCGCGAGTTGGCCGTGATGAGCAGCGATTCGTCGAGTACCTCCGGCATCAGGGCCTGGAGGCCGCTGTCGAAGAAGATGGTCAGGGTCGCTACCAGGAACGCCACGGCCAGAACCATCCATGATGTTGCTGCATCGGTCAACGTGGCGGTGGCGAGGAGCACGAATGTCAACGCACGGAGCACGTCGAGGCCGACGAGGGCGTTGCGCAGCCGGCGGCGGCGATCGATGATCACACCGGCGGCCAAGCCGAAGATGAGCATGGGCGCCGTTTCGAACGCCGAGGTCAGCCCGAGATCAAAGGCGTTTCCGGTGAGCGAGAGCATGAAGTAGGGAAGCGTGAAGATGGCGACGAAGTCGCCGAACATGCTCACGGTCTGTCCCCAGACCAGTGCGTGCAGGTTTCGACCGGACCTGTGGCCGTCGCGTCCGATGCCGGACTTGCTGCGGTCGGTGGTGCTCATCCCGGGACGGGATGGTAGGCGGCATCACATTGGAGGGCGGACTCTGTGGCATCCCATCCCCAGCTCGCGGGCTAATGTCACGCCCATGGCAGAGATCCAGGACCTTCCACGGCTGGTCGGCGAATTCGCGACGATGGCCAAGGAGTACGTGATTCAGGAAGTCGTGGAGCCTGCCAAGAAACTCGGCTGGTTCACGGGCTTCTCGCTCGGAGCTGCCGTCGCCTGGGCGGTTGGGGTCCTCCTCCTCGCAGTGGCCGGCATGCGTGCGCTCGTCGAGCTGTTCCCGGAGAATCCTTATGCAGAGGCGTTGGGTTACGTCGTGGCGGCTCTCGTCCTCGCCCTGGTTGCTTTGGCGTTGACCAAGGTCGTTCCCCGCTCCGCGACCCTCCCGGCCTCGCAGCAACCCGAGGTCGGGTCACACGATCATGGCTCGCAGGATCAGGGGGGAGGCGACCAGCCGTGACGATTCACCGCGACGACCTCGAGTCGAAGCTCCGCGAAATCGAGACGGTCGTGGACGACACGCAACAAGAGGCGCGAAACATGTCGAAATGGGTGATTGCCGGTGTCGTCGTACTTGTCGTCGGGGTGGTCGCCTACCGTATGTGGAAGCGATCCCAGCGTGTCCAGGTGATTGTCGTGGCTCCGCAATGAGGCGCTGAGTGCTCGGCCGCGGCATCCGGTTCGTCATCAACCGATGGTGGCGCCGCTTTCCTTGGCTCGTCCGATTCGGCTGGATGAATCTCCGAGGCCGGGCGTTTGGAGATCCCGGACTCGGAATGGGGCTGATCGTCGCCGGGCTCCTCGTCAAACGCAGTCGAAGCAAGACTCGAACGCGGACCAGGATCTTCGTCGTGCGGCCGCCGGAGTCGATGAGCGTGTCCGTGCGGAGGATGTACCCGTAGATCTGATGTTTCGCAAGCGCGCCACCCTGGTCAAGGCGATCATCTGGTTCATCGTGATCACAATGGTGTTGGCGTTCGTGGTGGCGCTGTTCCCCGCGATCGGTGGATGAACGACCGCAGGGCCTTTGCCGAAGGACATCCCTGCCTGCTCGTCGATGCGAAGGGCCGTCGGTTTCTCCTCACCCTGAAGGCTCGCGGCGAGTTCAGGTATCACCTCGGAACCCTGCCACACGTCGAGATCATCGGCGCGGAACCAGGTACGGTGCTGCTGTCGAGCAAGGGGTCGGAACTCACCGCGCTGCGGCCCCGTCTCGCCGATTACACCCTGAAGATGAAGCGCGGAGCGACGGTGCTCTACCCGAAGGACGCCGGGGCGATCATCGTTTGGGGCGATATCGGCCCCGGTATGACCGTTGTCGAGGCGGGGACGGGGTCCGGGGGGCTGACGATGGTCTTGGCGCGAGCCGTTGGCCCCACCGGGCGTCTGGTGACGGTGGAGCGGCGCAGCGATCACGCAGCGTTGGCCGAGGAGCGGATCGCCACGTTCTTTGGATCATGGCCCAAGCAGATCGAGCTTCGCGTTGGCGAGGTCGAGGATGTCATTCCAAGGGTGGACCCTGACAGGATCGTTCTCGATCTACCCGAGCCGTGGCATGCAGTCCCCGCTGCAGCCGTGCACCTCCCCGGCGGCGGTGTGTTCACGTGCTACCTACCGACGGTTCCCCAGGTGCAAGATGTGCGCGCCGCGATCGAGGCCACTGGGTCGTTCGTCGAGGTGAGGACGTTTGAGTTGATGATGCGGGACTGGGCCGTCGACCGGCGGTCGGTGCGTCCCGAGCACCGCATGGTGGGCCACACGGGTTTCATCACCGTCGCCCGAAAGAGACTCTGACGGAGACCCCCCTCATCCCTTGCCTCCCGCTCAGGGCTCGATGAAGATGCACTCGCCCGGGCACTCCTCGGCAGATTCCACAACCAGGTCGAGTTGGCCGTCCGGGATGGCGGCGAGGCCCTCGGCGCCCTCGGCCTTTCCCTCCGAAGCAGCGAAGATCGTGTCGCCCTCGCGGACATACGCGAGACCATCGTCCAGGAGCACAAACACATCCGGTGCGATCTCTTCACACAAGCCATCGCCGGTACAGAGGTCCTGATCGATCCAAACCTTCATCGTTCCTCACATCCTGCTCGACCCCCGCAAACCTACCCGTCATGATGAAGGTACGTGAAGCCCATCGCCGGCGAGGCGCACGCAGAAGCGTATGCGTCAGCGGGTCCGTGTCCTACACTCGAGTGATGATGGGTACCGGACCCGGCCAGGCCAGGAGAGCACACCGCATCGCTCGAACGCTGTTCGCTACCGAGGAGGGCTTGGGCACATGACCGATCGGAATCGCCAACAGTACGAATCGACCATCCGCACCCTGGAGGAGGAGGTCGCGGTTCTTCGTCGTCGCCTCCAGGACGCTCCGCGACGCGTCAGAGTCCTCGAGGAGCGGCTCCTCGAAGCGAGGGGAAAGCTCGCCCAGGCGGGTGGTCAAAACGAGAAGCTGCAGGCAGCTCTCGAAGAGACCCGGGAGCAGCTCGCGCTGTTGCGCGAAGAGGTCGAGAAACTCACGGCGCCGCCGAACCCCTTCGGTGTGGTGCTGCGTATCAACGAGGACGGCACGGCCGACGTCTTTGCCTCGGGGAGGAAGATGCGGGTCAACGTGGAGCCGACGCTCGAGATCAAAGCGCTCGAGATCGGTCAAGAGGTGCTTCTCAACGAGGCCTACAACATCGTTGATGTGCGGACGTTCGACGTCGCCGGCGAGGTCGTCACCATCAAGGAGATGCTCAGCGAGGACCGGATGGTCGTCCTGGGCCGCGCCGACGAGGAGCGCGTGGTCGAGTTGGCGGCGCCCATCGAAGGTCAATTCCTCCGTGCCGGCGACCACGTCCGAATGGACCCCAAGACCGGGCTGATCTTCGAGAAGTTGATCCGACCCGAGGTGGAAGAGCTCGTCCTGGAAGAGGTGCCCGACATCACGTATGCCGACATCGGCGGCCTGGTGGAACAGATCGAGGTCATCCAGGACGCGGTCGAGCTGCCCTACCTCCACAAGGACCGTTTCGCCGACTACGACCTCGCCGCGCCCAAGGGAGTGTTGCTGTACGGACCGCCGGGATGCGGAAAGACCCTCATCGCCAAGGCGGTCGCCAACAGCCTCGCCAAGGCCGTCGCCCGCAAGGAAGGCAACGAGGACACTCGTTCGTATTTCCTCAACATCAAGGGGCCGGAGCTGCTCAACAAGTATGTGGGAGAGACGGAGCGCCAGATCCGGCTGATCTTCCAACGTGCCAAGGAGAAGTCGGATGAGGGCGTCCCGGTGATCGTCTTCTTCGACGAGATGGACTCGTTGTTCCGGACGCGTGGGTCCGGGATCTCTTCGGACGTCGAATCGACGATCGTTCCCCAATTGCTCTCCGAGCTGGACGGTGTGGAGGCACTCAAGAACGTCATCGTGATCGGTGCCTCGAACCGTGAGGACCTCATCGACCCGGCCATTCTGCGCCCTGGACGTCTCGATGTGAAGATCAAGATCGAGCGTCCCGGCCCTGAGGCAGCGGCACAGATCTTCACGATCTACCTTGCTACGGGTCTGCCGTACAACGCGGCCGCGTTGGCGAGGTTCGATGACGACGTCCATGCTTTCCTCGAGGACATCATCGACTCGACTGTGGAGAAGATGTATTCGACAGAAGACATCAACCGGTTCTTGGAGGTCACCTATGCGAACGGCGACCGCGAGGTGCTCTATTTCAAGGACTTCGCCTCGGGGGCGATGATCGAGAACATCGTTCGTCGAGCAAAGAAGGATGCCATCAAGCGGGAGATCGATGGAGGCGAGACCGGCCTCATCAAGGACGACGTCCTGTCGGCGATCACTCAGGAGTTCCGTGAGCACGAGGATCTGCCGAACACGACCAACCCGGATGACTGGGCGCGGATCTCCGGGAAGAAGGGCGAGCGAATCGTGTATGTGCGGACCCTGATCGACGGCGATGGCGATCAGCGCAGCATCGAGGCGATCACCCCAGGCCAATACCTCTAGCAGGAGACCAGGACACCAAGTGGCGATTGCAAAGGTTCTCGGCACCGAGACGGAATACGGCATCACGGTGGTCAACCAGCCGGATTTCAACCCCGTACTGGCGTCGAGTGCCGTCATCAATTCCTATGCCGGTGGCCGAGCACGGATCCAGTGGTCGTTCGATGAGGAGACCCCAGGGAGGGATGCCAGAGGTTTTTCCTACGAGGAGGCTCCCGTGCCCGATATCGAGTCGGGCCTCGTGAACGTCGTTCTCACCAACGGTGCCCGCTTTTACGTCGATCATGCTCACCCCGAGTACTCCACCCCGGAATGTGCAGATCCCATGCAAGCGGCGCTGTACGAAAAGGCCGGCGAGGTGGTGATGTGGCATGCGGTCCAGGCAGCACAAGCCTTGCTGAAGCCGGGGGAGCGGCTCGTCGTCCACAAGAACAACAGTGACGGGAAGGGAAATTCGTACGGCGCCCATGAAAACTACCTGCTTGCTCGCGACTTGCCGTTCGCCGAGGTGGTGAAGCACTTCACCGGGTTTTTGGTGACCAGGCAGATCTTCACCGGTTCCGGCAAGGTAGGTTCCGAGAACGGCCGGCCCGACGTCGACTACCAGATCACGCAGCGCGCAGATTTCTTCGAGGAGGTCGTCGGGCTCGAGACGACACTCAAACGCCCGATCATCAACACCAGGGACGAGCCACACGCCGACACCTCGAAGTACCGACGCCTCCATGTCATATTCGGCGATGCCAACATGAGCGAACTGCAGACGTTCCTCAAACTGGGCACGGCGGCATTGATCCTTGCCGCGCTCGAAGATGGTGCCTTGCCCGAAGCGATGGCGTTCGACGACCCCGTTGCCGAAGTGTGGAAGGTGAGCCACGATCCGGACCTCGGTCATGCGCTGCGCAGGGACGACGGCAAGACGCTGACAGCGCTGGAAGCCCAGTGGCAATACCTGGAATGGGCGACGAAATATGCCCGATCGACCGATCTGGATCCGGTATATGAACGGGTCCTTGCCGATTGGGAGCAGGTGTTGAGCGATCTCGACCGTGATCCGATGTTGACCGCGGATCGGCTCGACTGGACGGCGAAACTGCGTGTCCTCAACGGTTACCGGGCTCGGGACGGACTTGCCTGGGAAGATCCCAAACCCCGTCTCCTCGATCTGCAGTACCACGACGTGAACCCGGAGCGTGGCTTGTACCACCGCATCGCAGCAGGCTCGGGCATGCAGCATCTGTTCACCGCCGAGGAGATCGCGGCGGCGGTGGAGGAACCACCTTCCACCACCCGGGCGTTCTTCCGCGGCAAGTGTGTAGGCAAGTACGGCGCGGCGCTCGTGGCGGCAAACTGGGATTCTCTCGTGTTCGACATCGGTGAAGACACACTGAAGCGCGTTCCTATGATGGAACCCCTTCGTGGCACCAAGGAACACGTCGGGGAATTGCTCGACGCGAGCCCCGACGCCGCCTCGTTGATGCGAGGGCTGGGAGGAAACGATGGCTGAACAAGAACGAAAGCGGACGCAGCGTCAGGAGGACGCCGCCCGGGAAACCGAAGACATCGAGGTGAGCGACCAGGGCGAGGAGCTCACCGGACGCATCGACGATCTTCTCGAGGAAATCGACTCGGTTCTGGAAGAGAACGCCGAGGAGTTCGTCAAGAACTACGTCCAAAAGGGCGGGGAGTGAGTCCGAGCCGGCGAGGTCTGTGGGGACCTCTGCCGCTCGACGAAACACCGTTGGACGGGAGTTTCACGGCACTGCTCGCAGCACACGACCTCCTGCCGGAGTGGGAAGTCGGCGACAGGGGCTCCATCGAGATGCCGGAGGCGACAACGGTGCTGGCTCTTCGCTGGCGTGACGGCGTCGTGATGGCGGGCGACCGGAGGGCGACGGCAGGCAACGTCATCGCCCACAAGCGGGTGCGGAAGGTGTACGCAGCCGACGAGTTCTCGGTCGTTGCCATTTCCGGAACCGCGGGGATGGCTACCGAGCTCATCAAGCTTTTCCAGACCGAGCTCGAGCACTACGAGAAGATCGAAGGGACACGGCTCAGCCTCGAGGGGAAGGCCAACTTCCTGGCGCGCCTCGTACGCGGGAACCTCGCGTTGGCATTCCAGGGCCTGGTCGTGGTGCCACTGTTCGCGGGCTACGACGAGTTCGACCCCGGAGGCAAGCTCTATTCGTTCGACGTCGTCGGGGGGCGGTATGACGAGCGCGATTATGCGACGACCGGATCGGGGGGATCCGAAGCTCGCGCTTTCCTCAAGTCGGCGTGGGAGGAAGATCTCGACGAGGCCGGTGCGCTGTCCATGGCGGTCGAGGCATTGGTCGCCGCGGCAGAAGAGGACAGTGCCACCGGTGGGCCGGACCTGCGGCGCGGCATCATGCCGAACGTCGTCACGGTCACGGCCGATGGCTTCGCCGAGATCGATGAGGGCCAGCTCACGGCGATCACCGAGGCGATCCTGGAGCGTCGGCCATGACGATGGGCTTCTACGTTCCGCCGGAGCAATTGATCAAGGACCGGGCGGATTTCGCTCGGAAGGGAATCGCCCGGGGGCGGTCGATTGCAGCCATGCGATACGCCGACGGCATTCTGATGATGGGGGCGAATCCCTCCGGCTCGCTGCACAAGATCAGCGAGGTCTACGACCGTGTTGCGTTCGCAGGGGTTGGGCGCTTCAACGAGTTCGAATCGCTGCGCGTTGCCGGTATCCGCTACGCCGACGTCAAGGGGTTCTCCTACGGTCGCAGCGACGTGACCGGAAAGGGACTCGCCAACGCCTATTCCCAGACTCTCGGCCAGATCTTCACCCACGAGAACAAGCCATATGAAGTGGAGGTGCTCGTCGCGGAGATCGAAGAGACGACGGACGAGGACAATCTCTACCGGGTGCAGTTCGATGGCACGCTCCGTCACGAGCGCGACTTTGCGGCTCTCGGCGGCAAGGACGACGAGCTGCGCGAGCGGCTCGCCGGTGACTTCGATCGAGATCGCGACCTCGCGGCGACGGTGCGAGTGCTTGCCGGCACGATTGAAGAGGTGGAGGAGGGTTCTGTCGCTGCGGGCGATTGGGAGGCGGCCGTGCTCGACCGTCGGCTCGAGCGCCGCAAGTTTCGTCGACTGTCGGCGGAGGAAATCACGGCCGCGAGGAGTTGATGTCGCCCTCGTCGTGAAGGACCGCTGCCGGTTCAGAACACCCGCATGAGTCGCAGGATGACCGCGAGCAGGACGATCGCGATCAGGATGCCGGCAACGAGGCGGAACTCCGGGACCGCTCCATCAGATTGGATGTCGGACTCACCGACTGCCTCTTTGACTTCGGCATCGAGTACGACCGCGTTCGCCTCTTCCAGGCGGTCGTCCAGCACCCACAGTTCGGTCGTCGCCATCTCACCGACGGTGACGGGATAGGGGCCGAGTGCCTCGGAATGGAGCCTGACCTCGATGCCTTCGGCCTCGAGCCTCGCCGCGAGCACGCGGGCGCGCGACACATCGCCGACCCTCACCAGAGGCACGAACCGACCGGTTGGCTCATTCACCATGTCCATATTCTGCCTCGCTGCGGAGCAACGGAACGCGTTCGAACGCGGGTTGCAAGGGTACGCTGGCAGCAATGGAGAGACGCATCTTCGGCATCGAGAACGAGTACGGCGTCACGTGCACGTTGCGCGGCCAGCGCCGGTTGTCTCCGGACGAGGTCGCCCGGTACCTCTTCCGGCGTGTTGTGTCGTGGGGGCGAAGCTCGAATGTTTTCCTTGAAAACGGTGCCCGACTGTACCTCGACGTCGGTAGCCACCCCGAGTACGCGACTCCCGAATGCGACAGCCTCTACGACGTCGTCACCCACGATCGGGCCGGCGAACGCATCCTGGAGGGGCTCCTCCATTCCGCAGAACAGCGCCTCGAAGAAGAGGGCATCCGGGGCCAAATCTACCTCTTCAAGAACAACACCGATTCGGCAGGCAACTCGTACGGCTGTCACGAGAACTACCTCGTGACGCGTCAGGGTGACTTCCAGCGGGTCATCGACACTCTGATACCGTTCTTCGTGACCAGGCAGATATTCGCCGGAGCTGGAAAGTTGCTGCAGACCGCCAGGGGCACGGTGTACTGCATGGCGCAGCGGGCAGAGCACATTTGGGAGGGTATCTCCTCGGCGACCACACGTAGCCGACCCATCATCAACACTCGCGACGAGCCACACGCCGATGCCGAGCGGTATCGACGGCTCCACGTGATCGCCGGTGACTCCAACATGTCGGAGTACATCACCTACGTCAAGGTCGGCACCACGGCGGCGCTGCTGCAAATGCTCGAGGACGATGTCGTGTTTCGCGACATGACACTGGAGAATCCGATCCGCGCCATCCGGGAGATCTCCCACGACCCGACGTGTCGTCGCAAGGTGCGGCTCGTGAATGGGAGGGAGCTCTCCGCGTTGGATGTCCAATGGGAGTACCTGGAGCGGGCGATGCGGTATGCGAGGGCCAGCGGCTTCCCGCCGGAGGTGGAGCGAGCCGTTGGGATGTGGGAGTATCTCCTCACCGGGCTGGAGAAGGATCCGCTGTCGCTCGGCCGCGAGGTCGACTGGGTTGCTAAGCACCAATTGATCGATCGGTATCGGGAACGGAACGACCTGCCGTTGTCGTCACCACGGCTCGCCCTGCTGGATCTCGCCTATCACGACATCAGCCGCGATCGTGGGTTGTTCTACCTGATGCAGCGCAAGGGCTTGATGGAGCGTGTCGTCACGGAGGAAGCCGTCGTCGCCGCCATGACCGAGCCGCCCGCGACGACCAGGGCACGCCTTCGCGGAGGATTCATCAAGGCTGCCAAGGTGAAGAAGCGCGATTTCACGGTCGACTGGGTCCATCTCAAGCTGAATGACCAGGCACAGCGGACCGTGTTGTGCAAGGACCCGTTCCGTGCCGTAGACGAGCGCGTCGAGAAACTGATCGCCTCTCTTTAGAGAGACCCCCTCCGACCTCGGGCTGACGCCCTCGGAGACCTCTCCCGGAGGTGGAGGCGGTCTCGCGGTCATGTACTTCCGTGCGGGGTTTTTGTACGTTGTGGACCTGTGCAGAGAGTCATCGAGCGTACGCTCAACCTGCTGGCCTTTCTTTTGACCGCGGATCGTCCGGTGACCGCTGACGAGATCCGTGTGACGGTTGCCGGTTACGACCACGAGAGTGACCAGGCGTTCCATCGCACGTTCGAGCGGGACAAGGACCTGTTGCGCAGGCTGGGAGTTCCCCTCGAGCTCGTTCCCACGGACGCTTGGGAGGTTGAACTGGGATACGTGATCCCGGGAGACGATTGGGAACTCGCCGATCCCGGGCTCACGGATGACGAACGCACTGCGGTGCTCCTCGCCGCCCAGGCTGTTCGTTTCGGCGGCCAGGCGGCAGGGGCCGATGCCCTCTTCAAGCTGGGTGGCGCTCGGAGCGGAGGCGGTGGTGAACCTCTGGCCGCTGATCTCGGTCTCGATACGGCGAGCATCGAGGCAGCATTCCATTCCGTTGCGGACCGGCGCGAGCTGATATTCGAGTACACGGGCTCGCTGCGGACGATCTTTCCGTACGGTCTCGTGCATCGGCGAGGTCACTGGTACGTCGTCGGTCCCGAGGTCGTCGACCCCGGTGTCGTCAAGGCGTTTCGGCTCGATCGAGCTGGAGGACCGAGGTCCGGGGAGAACCGGGGTGTGTTCGAGCGGCCGCCGGGATTCAAAGCGTCTGAGGCCATCCCCAACGCTCCGTGGGAGGCGGGCGCAGACGACCTCGAAGCCGTCGTTCGATTCGACGCCGATGTCGCTTGGCTGGCCGAGCGACATCTCAGTCCCGATGCCGTGTCCACACATCTCGAGGACGGTTCACTCGAGGTGCAGATGCCGGTGTCCGCTCCCGGCGCCTTTTTGGGATGGATCGTGGGGTTCGAGGATCGTGCAGAGATCATCTCGCCACCGCAGCTGCGAGAGCGCTTTCTCGAGCTCGTGCGAGCCGGATCATGAACAGCCCGAGAACGGCTCGGCGTCTCAACCGGATTCTCTCGATGCTTCCTTGGGTCATCGCCAACCCAGGAATCTCGGTCGACGAGGTCTGTGATCGATTCGGATATACCCGGTCGCAGCTCGTCACCGACCTGAACACCGTATTCGTGTGCGGCCTGCCCGGGTATGGCCCTGGTGACCTGATGGTCGCCTATGTAGACGACGACGAGGTGATCGTGGAGATGGCGGACTACTTCTCCAAGCCGTTGCGCCTCGCTCCGCACGAGGCGCTCGTCTTGATCGGCTCGGGGCGGGCTCTGTTGTCGAGTGGCCAAGGCTCCGACGCGCTCGAGCGCGCGGTCACGAAACTCGAGGCGGTGCTGCTTCCGGATGACGAGGACACCATCGTCGTCGATCTCATGGAGCCGGAGCTCGTCGGTGAGCTTCGGGCCGCTGCCGTCCAGGGACGGGTCCTGCGGATCGAGCACACGTCGATGGCCTCGGGAGAGACGAAGGTGCGTGAGATCGAACCGTGGGCGGTGTTCTCGACGCTCGGGAACTGGTATGTCTCCGCGCACTGTCGTCTCGCCGGCGCCGAACGCGTCTTTCGCCTCGACCGGATCCGGACTACCACGTCGACGGGAGAACGGTTCGAGCCGGTGACGGACGCTCCGGAGCCCGTCGTCCGCTACACGCCGAACGAGTCAGATGTCCACGCCACGCTGCGTCTGCGGCCCGCGGCGAGCTGGGTCGCCGACTACTACCCGGTGGACGTCGTAGACGATGAAGGCGACGGTCTCGTGATCCGTTTCAGCGCGTCGGACGCTGCCGTGGCCGCCCGCCTCCTCCTCAGGTTGGGTGACGATGCCCAACTCCTGAAGGGCCCAGAAGTGGAGGCCACGCTCGCCGATATCCGGGAGAGAATCCTGGCTCGATATGCCGACCGGCAAGGACTAGCGCGTCGTGACTAGCGGCGAAATAGTCATTTAGGAAGAGTCGGCCTTGCCGATGTCAGAGGTGGAACGAGCAGGCCCACCAAGCGGGGAGCGCATGACGACCATCCGGACCACGTGCAGCCGATGCGGCGACGTCGAACTGACGACCAGTGACGTCGGCCTCGAGCTGGCTGGTGAAGGTGGCGAGGGACGCTACCGGTTCGACTGCCCGCTGTGCGGGGAGACGGAACGACGCCCCGCCAACCACCGGGTTGTCAGCATCCTTCTGGCAACAGGTGTGGCTTATGAGATCGTTCCTGTGGAGACTCCGATCACCGAGAGTGAGATCACTCGGTTCGTCCGTGAGCTGAACGAGGGAGACTGGTTCAGGGAGCTGGCGGCTACCGACTGACGGCGGGCCGGGAGACGAGGGGCCCAGACCCACGCCCCCGGGGTTCGCCTCGGGGGCGTCTCAGGTCCCCGACCTCCGTAGGCGAGACGATGGATGGAGCGGCGCAGGCGCTTCGGGCTCCTACCATCACCATCCATGGGGAGCCTCAGCATCTCGGAGATCCTCACGATCCTCGTCGTGATCTTGATCGTCTTCGGTCCGAAGCGGTTGCCCGAGCTGGCGCGACGGCTCGGTGCGCTCCTGGCCAAGGCCCGCGAAGCCACCTCGTCTTTCACCAGGCAGATCGAAGCCGAGTACGGCGACGCGATCGAGCCCATCGGTGGTCTCAAGGATCATTTCGACGGCATCAAGAAGGATCTGACCGACGCGGTCACCACGATTGGAAGCGCAGCGTCCATAGATCCGACCTCCTCCGCAAACGAAGCAGCCGACGAACAGGCATCGGACGATGAGCAGACGTCTGCTGACGAGCCGGGCGAAGACGACCAGCCGGGAGAGGTGGCGTGACCGGCCAGACGATGCCGTTCCTCTCCCACCTCGGCGAGCTGAGGAACAGGGTGATCAAGTCGGTCATCGCTATTGGCATCGGCGCCATCGTGGCGTTTGCCTTCAACGAGGAGATCCTCGACTTTCTGATCGAGCCGTACCGGGTGGCGATACCGGATGCGCAGCTTGCCTATTTCCGTCCGACCGAAGCCTTCAGTCTCGTCATGCGGATATCGCTCTGGGGCGGGGCGATTCTCGCCAGTCCGGTGATTCTGTACCAGACATGGCGTTTCGTGGCGCCGGCGCTCACTCCGCGCGAGAAGAAGTGGGTCATCCCTCTGATCGGGGTCTTTGTGGTGCTGTTCGGCGCCGGCCTGGTGGTTGGGTACCTGGCGCTCGAAAGGGGGCTTGGCTTTCTCCTCGATTTCGGGGGTGACGCTCTCCAACCTGTGATCGGTGCGGAGTTCTATCTGCGGTTCGCGATGCGCTTCCTGCTTGCTTTCGGGATCTCATTCGAGTTTCCAGTGTTCATCTTCGCCGCGGCCGCCGCCGGTATTGTCACCAGCCGGCAGCTGCGATCCGGTAGGCGGTGGACCATCATCATCATCCTCGTCGGGGCAGCGTTCATCACTCCTTCGGGGGATCCCTTGACGCTCCTCATGTTGGCGCTCCCGATGTACGTCTTCTACGAGCTAACGATCCTTGCAGTGCGATTCATTCTGCGGAAATGAGCACAACGAGCCCGCCCACCCTCGAGGATTTCTACGAGTCGCTGCACTTTCGTCCCGACCCTTTTCAGGTCGAGGCCTTGCAGAGCATTGCCGCCGGTGACTCCGTGGTGGTGACCGCGCCGACCGGAGCCGGCAAGACCCTCATCGCCGAAGGGGCCGTCGAGCTGGCGCTGGCGGAAGGCAGGCGTGCTTTCTACACGACGCCGATCAAGGCACTCTCGAACCAGAAGTTCACCGACTTCGTCGCGACCTACGGGCCGAACCGTGTTGGCCTCCTCACGGGCGACAACGTGATCAACGGAGAGGCACCGATTGTTGTGATGACCACCGAGGTGCTCCGCAACATGATCTATGCAGATTCGCCGGCGCTCGACACTCTCGGAGTCGTCGTGCTCGACGAGGTGCACTACCTGCAGGACCGATACCGGGGATCGGTGTGGGAAGAGATCATCATCCACCTCGACCCATCCATCCCGATTGTCGCGCTGTCGGCAACGATCGCTAATCCGGAGGAGTTCACCGGCTGGTTTCGCTCCAGACGCGGCGCAACTCGCCTGATCATCGAGCAGCATCGCCCGGTCCCTCTCGAGAGCCTCTACATGGTCAAGGACCGCCATCACAGGACCCTGTCGTTGACGGGAGTGTTCACGCGGGACGGCAAGCGTCCCAACCACGAGGTGTCGCGTCTGTTGCGGAAGGGAAGAGGCCGGGGACGACGCTTCGTCACGCCACGACGTCTCGAGGTCGTTGAGAGGCTCCTCGACGAGGGCCTGCTCCCTGCGATCTATTTCATCTTCTCGAGGGCAGGCTGCGAGCAGGCCTCGGTGCAGGTCTCAGCTGCGGCGCTGCCACTCACTACGCCGGACGAGCGAAATGCGATCCGTCGCATTGTCGAGGAGGGGACGGCTCACGTTCCCGATGAGGATCTCGCCGTTCTCGGCTACGACACCTGGCTCCAGCAGCTCGAGCGAGGGGTGGCTGCGCACCATGCCGGGATGGTCCCCGCTTTCAAGGAAGCCGTGGAGGACCTCTTCGCTGCTGGGTTGGTCAAGGTCGTGTTTGCCACCGACACGCTTGCGCTCGGCATCAACATGCCGGCACGCTCGGTCGTACTCGAGTCGCTGAGCCGGTTCACCGGAGATGGACACGAGCTGCTCCAGGCGGGCGATTACACACAGTTGACCGGGCGTGCCGGTCGCCGCGGTATCGACGATCGCGGCTCTGCCGTCGTGCTCCACAGCCCGTATGTGCCGTTCGATAAGGTCGCCGACATCGCCGGGGCCGGGAGCCATGCCCTTCGATCCTCCTTCCAACCGACGTACAACATGGCCGTGAACCTGGTTGCCAACTACGATCGTGACACTGCGTTCGAGCTGTTGCGTGCCTCTTTTGCCTCCTACCGCCAAGAGGAACACCGCCGGGCGCTCGAGGAGCGTTTCGCCGAGAAGGAAGAGCAAGTCCGGGTCTTTCGCGAGAATGCCGAGTGCGACCGGGGCGATCTCTGGTCGTACCTCGATCGGGCAGAAACCGGCGACGGCGGCGCCGGGCTGTGGGCGCTGGTCCGCAGGATGCAACCCGGCGATGTTTTGCTCGCAGGTCCAGGAGATGAGCGGTCTGTGGTCCTTGTTCGATCCTGGGGCGGGAGAGCACCCCGCCTGCTTCTGCTCGACGAATCGGGAGATCTGCGCAAGGTCACCCCTCGCGAGTTGCCACCTGCCACGAGGGTGTCGGGCACGATGGAGCTTCCGGAACCCTTCCAGCCGCGCGACAAGGACTACCAGCGCGAGGTCGCCTTGTTGCTGCGTGAGTGGCGTGGCGACGGGAGCGAGAACCTGGACGATCTTGCTGAACCCGAAGATCCGGTGGCTGCGTGCCCGAAATTGGATGAGCACCGGCGTTGGGCACGTCGCGCAGAACGGGCACAGAACGACATACGGCGTCTTCGCTCCAGGATCGGGCGGAGCCGGGATGACCTCGTTGCCAAGTTCGAGCACGTTCTCGAGTTACTGACGGCGAGGGGTTACCTCGCTGGGTGGAAACTCAATGAACGTGGAGAGCAACTGCGCTGGGTCTACAACGAGCTGGACCTCCTGCTGACGGAGACGGCCACCCGAGGACTGCTGTCCGGATTGAGTCCACCGCAGATGGCGGCGACGGCGAGCCTTTTCACATTCGAAGCGAGGCGCAGCGAGGAGAGCGGTGGATGGCCGGACGGCACGGTTGCCGACCGTGGAGAGAGGATCGACGCACTGTGGGAGGAACTCGGAGCCGCAGAGGAAGGCTTGGACATTCCGATCACGCGACGGCCCGATCCGGGTTTTGCGGATCTCGCCTACGCCTGGGCCGATGGTGCCGACCTCGCAGAGTTGTTCGACGACGACTTTGCCGCGGGGGACTTCGTGCGCAATTGCAGGCAGCTCCTCGATCTGCTCCGCCAGTTGCGGGACGCTTTCCCCGATCTTGCCGAGACGGCGTCGGCTGCCGCAAGCGCAGTGAATCGGGGAATCGTCGCGGCCGGCGGCCGGCTATGAGCCGTGAGTGGTTCGTCATCGTCAACCCGGGTGCCGGGCGTGCCCACGAAATACTCGACCGTGCGTCAAGAGCGCTGATCGCGACCGCGGTCGGGCACCGAATCGAAGAGTCGACGGCAGCCGAGCACGTTGCCGAGCTAGTCGAGCAAGGCATCGGCGCCGGATACCGGGACTTCGTCGCGGTTGGTGGCGACGGCACCGCTCATCTCGTGCTCAACGGGTTGATGGCTGCGGGTCTCGAGGAGGCTCCCACCCTGGCAATCCTGCCGTCCGGTTCGGGGAGTGATTTCATCAAGACGTTCGCTCTGCCGTCTGACATGGAAGGTGCCGCGCTTCACCTGACCACGGACGACCGGTATCTGAGCGACGTGGGCCTCATCACCGGTTCCTTTGGTCGGCGGTATTTTCTCAATGCCGCCAACATCGGGCTGACGGCGGCATCGGTGGATCGTGCGCTGCGCCTGCCGGATTGGCTCGGTGCGATCCGCTACACAGCAGGCTTCTGGTTGGAGCTTCCCCGGTTCGGTAAGGATGACGTCGTGATCAAGGTCGACCGCCACGAACTCGCATCCCAACTGCTCACCGTCGTTGTGGCCAACGGGCAGTTCTTCGGTGGTGGTCTGAACATTGCCCCCCGTGCATCGGTCCAAGACGGTGTGTTCGACGTTCAGTGTTTCGCGGGTCCGCGAAGGAACGCATTGACGGTGATGCCGAGGGTCGCCCGCGGCGCACACCTCACGCATCGCGCGGTGCGACGCTATGTGGGGAAGGAGATCGATATCGATGTTCCTCCGACCTGGCCGGTCGAGGCCGATGGTGAGCTCCTCGGACGCGGATCCGTGCACATCTCTGTGGTTCCGGGGGCGATCGAGTTCAAGATCTGAGCAGACGGCACATCAGCGAGATGGTGGTCGTATACTCCCGGCCGCTTCTGACACCCCGAGGCATCATGACTACAGATCAAGACGACGGCATCGCCCCGGACCTCGACGACGCGCCCGAAGACGCCGATGCGCCGCCGGTTCTCAACGCGGAGGACCCTGTTGATGCGGCAGATGCGGCCGAGGAGGCCGACGCGGTCGACGACGGCGACGACGAAACCGCAGTGAGCACCACGGCCGGAGACGGTGAGGACGAAGAGGCCCTCGATGAGCTCGAGGCCGAGGAGCTCGAGATGCTCACGGAGGACGAGGCATCGGAGACGCTCGTTGCCGACGAAGCCGCCGAGATGCGGGCGATACGGCGGGCCGAGATCGCAATGGAGCAAGAAGAGGCATCGGGAGCCGGTGCGGACGAGTTCGTCTGTTCGAGTTGTTTCCTGGTGCTGAAGCGCAGCCAACGGGCCGGACCACGGAAGTCGATCTGCAGAGATTGCGCCGCCTGACCCAGCCGCGATGTTACTCCCGGTGATCCGCCACACGGCGGGACGGAAGTTGGCCGGTCGTGGCGGCGGCTACGCTCGCCGGCCATGGAGATCGAGGCACGTCCAGCCACCGCCGAGGACATCGCGGCCCTCGTTGCGATGTACCGGGACCTCGAGGACGAACAGGGGGCGCTGCGACCGTTGTGGCCCGTCGCGGACGGACTCGACGAACCGGTCTCTCAATCCTTCCAACACGCCATCGAGAACCCGGAGACACTGGTATTGGTCGGGACCATCGATGATGTGCCCCTTGGATTCCTGCTGGCCAGGCCACAGCCGCTGCTCTCTCAGGGAGGGGGCGAAGAGGTGGGGACCGTCCAACTGATCCACACGGACGCGGCGGCCCGAGGAGTGGGCGTCGGTGCCACCATGATGGAGGCGGCGATGCTGTGGATGCGTGGCCTGGGTCTGCGATTGTTCGATGCGATCGTCAGCCCCGGGCATCGGGCTGCAAAGAACTTCTTCGAGGCCCAAGGCTTCTCGGCCCGACTCATCGTCATGCACCATGCGGACGACGCCGATGCCTGAGCACACCTCGGCGGAGGAGGTTGTCCGACTCCTCGTCGAGTTGGTACGCAACGCATGCGTGAACGACGGCACCGCCGAATCCGGCAACGAGCACCGCTCCGTCGCCACGCTGCAGCGCTTCTTCGACAACGAAGGGATCGTGGTCGAGCCGCATCCGGGACGACAGTCGGTGTTCTACCGAGTGCCGGGGTCCATTTCGGGAGCGCCGGCTCTTATGCTCATCCCGCACCTCGATGTCGTCCCCGCCGACGCTCGTCACTGGACCCATCCGCCGTTCGACGGCGTGATCGATGCCGGATTCGTCTGGGGGAGGGGAACTCTCGACATGCTGAACGTCACCGCCGCGATGGCGGCGGTGTTCCAGCCGTACCTCTCCGGTTCCTTGCCACCGCTGCCTGGGGACCTCGCGTTCGTAGGCGTCGCCGACGAGGAAGCCGGCGGCAAATACGGGGCGCAATACCTGGTCGAGGAGCGTTGGGATCTCGTCTCGTGCGACTATCTCCTCACCGAGGTTGCGGCCCCACCGTTCAGGTCGTCCTCCGCCACGATCATCCCGGTGACGGTGGCAGAGAAGGGTCCGGCTTGGCGCCGGCTCCATACCAGGGGCGTCCCCGGGCACGCGAGCCAGCCATACGGCAAGCAGAACGCGCTGGTCTCACTTGCCGCCGCGATGGGGCTCCTGGGAACCGAGCCTGTGCCGGTGCTCATCACGTCCGAATGGCGGGCCTTGGTCGAAGCCCTGCCGGTGGAGGAGCGTTTGAAGGCCGACCTGGTCGATCCCGATCGGGTGGATGCTGCCATCGATCTTCTCGCGATGTCCGATCCTGCGTTTGCCAGGTGGGTGCACGCCTGCACCCACCTCACGATCTCCCCAACCACCATTCGGTCCGGCGTGAAGGCCAATGTCATCCCGGATGAGGGCTTCGGCGATGTCGATATCCGCCTGCTCCCCGGCCAGGACGACGAGAGCATCCACGACCACTTCCGCAAATCACTGGGACCGGCTGGTTACGAGCAGATCGATGTCACGCCGATCCTCGACTTTCCGGCGAACGGCTCGGAAGCCGCCGGTCCTCTGTGGGAGGCGATCGCAGACGCCGCAGAGCGCGTCACCGGCACACGGGCACTCATCCCGTCGATGACACCCGTCACCACCGATGCCAGGTTCTTTCGGGCGAAGGGAGTGCCGGCTTACGGTGTCGGCTGGTTCGACGACAAGATGACCTTCGGTGAGATGCTGTCAGCATTCCATGGCATCGATGAGCGGGTGAGCGTCGATTCCGTGGGCATGACCGCCCGGTTCCTCGCCGATGTCGTCGACTCCTTCGCCACTCGCACCGCTCCTTGAGTGCCTCCCCCTCATCCCGAGGCCGGAGGGGGTCAAAAAGTTCTCAAGACGAGGCCCGCCCGCGGTTTTGGCCTGAAGTACGTCGTCTTCTGAGGAAACCGCACCGCCGCATCGCTGGCAGCGGCGATTGCGGCCTCGGTGACCGGCGCTACCAGAACTGCGGTCCCTCCCGCCCGGGCTCGGTCCACGGCTTCGTCGGCAGAAGGCGTGTACCGGGCATCGTTTTCGTCGAGGCCGACCAGCGGGTACAGGATATCGCGCGCTACCGCAGCGGAAGCCTCACCGAGGGGTGGGGTGAGCGTGGCGATCGTCCGGTCCTTCGGTGTCAAGAGGATGGCTTTCTGCCCGGTGACGACCACCAACGCCCCCGGATTCGTCGGCGGGATCGGGGCCACCGGACTCACCGTGAAGGCGCTGGCGGCGGCACCGACATCGGTGGACGTTGGAAACCATCGGTGGTACGGGGCGATCTCGAGCCCGGAGCCCCTCGCAGGTGCCACGACTGCCATGATCCGACTCCAGGGACCGGGTCCGTGGTCGCCGGCGTAGGCCAGGGCGGTGGTGTACCGGTGGTGGCCGTCGGCGATCGAGAGCGTCCCGTCGCGGACCGCGGTGCGAACGTCCGCGATAGCATCGCCATCGGTGATCTCCGCTAGCCGGTGAATCACGCCTTCCGGATCGGTGACCTCGACCCGAGGAGCGCCGGGAGCTTCGAGAAGGTCGATGAGTCGTGTGGACGACGACAGGGCGACGATCGGATCGAGGTTGGCCTGAGTGGCGTCCAGCACCGCATAGCGGTCGGCACGGATCCCCGACATCGTTTCCTCGTGCGGGAGGACCCGCGTGCCCAGCTCCTCGACGAGGAGAGCTCCAACGACACCCTTCGCGACATGCTCTTCGCCCTCCGCGATCCACTCCATCTCATAGATGTAGAACCGTTCCGTTGGGTCCTGGACGAGGGCCTCGCTTCGCCTCCAGGCTTCGAGGAGCCGCCCGGCATCCTGGTACCGTTCGGCGCCCGGCAGCAGCAGACGGACCATGTTGTAAGCCGAGCCCTGTTCCAGCCGAAGCTGCTCCTCCGCGGAGATGACGTCGTATGGCGGGCTGGTGGCAGCGCCGACGTCACCGACGACACTCGGATTGAACAGAAGACCGTTAAAGGGTGCGAGCATGGAGCAAGTTGTAGCGAACCGCGAGCGTTCCGCCAAACCCGGATCGATCGTCCTCGATCTCGATGGGGTGTTGTACGTCGATTCTCACGGGGTGCCGGGGTCGGCAGCGGCGCTCGAGGAATTGTCGAGGCTCGGGTTCCAACTCGTATTCGCCACCAACAACTCGACGAAGACTCCGGAGTCGGTGGTCGCGCACCTCATGGAGCGGATCGGGTTCGCCGCCGACCCCGAGGCGATCGTGACCTCTGGCATGGCAACGGCTCGGTTCCTTGCCGCCGACTTACCGCGGGTCCTGCTGTTGGGTCCTCCGGCGCTGGGGGCAACCCTTCGCGACGAAGGAATCGAGTTGACATCAGATTGGCGACAGGCCGACGCCATCGTGTCCGGCCTCGATCTGGACCTCTCCTATCGGCGGCTCGCCGACGCCGTTCTTGCGGTTGGCCGCGGGGCCCGATTCATCGCGACCAACGTCGATAACACCTACCCGACACCGGAGGGGCTGTATCCCGGCGGAGGTGCGATCGCGGCCGCAGTGACTGTGGCAACGGGTGTCGAGCCGGAGGTTTGTGGAAAGCCGCATGAACCGATGCGGAGCCTCGTACGAGCCATGATCGGCGACGGTCCGGTGTGGGTCGTCGGAGATCGGCCCGAGACGGATCTGGAGATGGGTGCGGCGGAGGGGTGGACCCGTGTACTCGTGCTGACCGGCGTCACATCGGGCCGGGACGTGCGCGACGGGGTCGCGGACGTCGTTCTCGATACGATCGCCAACCTCCCCGAATTCCTCGCCGAGGGCCTCTCGAATCGCTGACGAGGTGGGATCACGCGATCGGCCGTGCCAGGCGATGCCGTAGAGCGAGCGCGATCGCGACACCCGAGGCGAACCCCACGACGTGAGCTTGCCAGGCCACGGTCTCGCTGGCGATGAGGAACTGGCTCAGGAACCAGACACCGAGGAACACGATGGCCGGAACGGGAATCACCATGACGAAAACGAGGGACAGGACGCGGTGCCTCGGGAACAACACCGCATAGGCGCCCAACACGCCGGCAACGGCACCGGACGCCCCGATGAGCGGGATCGTCGAAATCCCGTTCAGCAGCGTGAAGCCGGCAGTTGCAGCAAGACCGGCGACCAGATACAACGCGATGTAGCGGATCTTGCCGAACGCCTCTTCCACGTTGTTGCCGAAGATCCATAGGAACCACATGTTCCAAAGCAGATGGAACCAGCCGCCGTGGAGGAACATCGAAGTGACCGCTGCGAGATACACGTTCTTCGCAGGGAAGGGCTGTGGACCGGTGTCCTGTCCGCACCTACCGCTCTCGATCTCGTCGATCGTCAACGGATTACCCCCGGTCACCTCACACGGGATCACCGCTCGCTCATAGAGGAATCGTGCTTCCGCGACCGGCTCGTTCTTCGGTTGAAGGAGGATGAAGACGCCGATATTGAAGGCTATGAGCAGCAGCGTCACGTACGCCTTTGTTGTGGTTGGGTTGATGTCACGGATCGGGATCATGCCGCTGCGCCCGGTGCCGGGCGATAATGGGGGAATGGATCATACGGAACCGAATGGCGACGACCTCGAACAGTCGGAAACGCCCGACGGCGAAGACGACCTGGAGCAGCTACGAACGGCTGATCCGGCTGATGCTCCCGCGTTGGCCGAGAGCGTCGCCGAAGATCTGCAGCAGGACCTGGATGAGGCGGAGGGGGCACCGTCCTGAAGCGACGCCGCCTGGATCAAGAACTTGTGAGCCGCCATCTCATAGAGAGCCGCTCGGCTGCGCAGCGCGCCATCGACGAAGGAAGGGTCCGTGTCGCCGGCGTTGCAGCGCCGAAATCGAGCACGTTGGTGGCGCGGACCGATCCGATCAGGATCTCGCGAGAAGAGCCGACTTTCGTAGGTCGGGGAGGGACCAAGCTCGCCGCCGCCCTCGAAGCCTTCATGGTGGACGTCGCCGATCGATCGGCCTTGGATGTAGGTGCCTCGACTGGAGGGTTCACCGACTGTCTCCTCCAGAGTGGCGCCAAGATGGTCGTGGCCGTCGACGTCGGCTACGGACAGCTCCACTGGCGACTCCGGAACGACGAGCGAGTCCACGTGATCGAGCGCACAAACTTCCGAACCGTCGATATTCGAGAACTGGGTGGACCGTTCGATGTGATCGTCGCCGATCTGTCGTTCATCTCGCTGAGAACCGTGGCGGCCAAGTTGGCGGCGTGTGGCGGCAGTGAGAGTGACTGGGTGCTGCTCGTCAAGCCACAATTCGAGGTCGGAAAGCGTCGAGTGCCGCGAGGTGGCGTCGTGAAGGATCCATCGGATCGTGCAGAGGCGGTCCGCGGGGTGCGTGACGCGTTGGCAGAAGAGGGGATCGGTGTGGTCGATCTGATCGTCTCGCCGATCACCGGAGCGGAGGGCAACGTCGAGTTCCTCGTCCACGGCAGGCGAGGGTTCCCCACCCTCAGCGATGGAGCTGTAGCACAGGCCGCAGAGGTGACGACATGAACGCAGTCGGGCTCGTCGTTGCCGCCGACAAACCGCGGGGCGCCGAGGCAGCGGAACGGCTATCGGCCGCACTCGGCCGGGTTGGTGTCCGCGTTGTCGCCGTAGACGACATCGACCTCGGCGAGGTCGATGCGCTCATCGGTGTCGGCGGCGATGGAACCGTCCTCCAAGCGGCTGCGCACGCGATGCCGATCGGTCTTCCCGTTGCCGGCATCAACGTGGGCCGGGTCGGCTATCTCGCAGAGTTCGAGGTCGAGGAAGTGGAAGCGTTTGCCGCGGCGCTCGCTGCAGACCGCCTGGGCATCGTCGAACGGATGACGATCGAGGTGGAGCACGGCGACCGTAAGGGGATAGCGGTGAACGATGCCGTCATCGAAAAGGCGGACAGTGAGAGGATGATCGAGATCAGCGTGGCGATCGATGGCCACGAATTCGCCTCGTACCGCACCGACGGGATCATCGTGTCGACGCCGGTCGGATCCACGGCGTATTCCTTGTCGGCCGGCGGCCCAGTGGTCGATCCGGAGGTGGAGGCAATGGTGTTGACACCGGTCGCACCGCACAGCCTGCTGTCGCGTTCGCTCGTGCTCGCCGCCGACACGGAAGTGCGACTCACCGTTGGGACCGATCGGCCCGGGCGGGTGAACATAGACGGACGCGAGCTGGCAGCCGTTGGCCCGGGCGAGTCCGTCATCGCTCGACGTGGGACCGTGTCGGCCCGATTCCTGACGCTGGGTCGGCACCCATTCCCAACCGCCGTCCGGCACCAATTCGGGCTGGAACATGCTTGACGAGCTGAGCGTCGGAAACCTCGCGCTCATCGCAGAAGCCCGCATCGAGCCGGGGGAAGGCCTCGTCGTGATCACCGGTGAAACCGGCACGGGGAAGACCCTGCTCCTCGGGGCACTCCGGCTCCTCAAGGGCGAGCCGGCCGCACGCGAGTTCATCGGCCCGGCCGGCACCGAGGTCACCGTCGAAGGTCGTTTCGTCGGCGATCCCGAGGAGATCGTGCTCACGCGTCGGGTGACCGGAACCCGGTCGAGGGCATATCTGAACGGCGACATGGTTCCGGCACGCCGCCTCGCCGAGGTGGCAGCGGGTCGCATCGAGATCGTAGGCCAGCACGATCATCTGGAGCTCTCCGACCCGGCGGCGCTACGGTCGATGCTGGACGCCTCGCTGAACCGCAAGGAGGCTGTGGCGCTCGAGGCGTACCGCGAGGCCTGGGATGCACTCGAAGCGGTGCGTGTGCGTGTTGGAGAGCTCGGTGGTGACAAGAGGGCACTCGAGCGAGAGCGCGAGATGACGAGATTCCAGGCGGACGAGATCGCACAGGCCGGGTTCGAGACAGGAGATGATGCCGTGCTGGGCGAGCGCGCCACGCGCCTCAGGCACGCCGAGTCGCTTGCCGAGCATCTCGCCGCGGCCGACCGTGCGTTGGCGGAAGAAGGTCCGGTGGCTGCGGTCGAACACGCGCTGCGCGAGCTGCAGATGGCGGCGCGTGTGGATCCGTCGCTCGGTTCTCTCGTCGAGCAGCTGTCCGAGCTGGCGACGCTGCTCGGGGATGCAAGGAACGGCATAGCAGGCACGGCAGCCTCTATGGAGGGCGACCCGGCGGCGCTCGCTGAGGTTGAACGCCGCCTGGCAACGATGGGGGACCTCCAGCGGAAGTACGGTGAGGGACTCGATGCTGTTCTCGCGTTCGGAGAGACGGCACGAGAACGTGCGGTCGTCCTGGACGACCTTCTCGAACGGGCGGACGACCTTGCCGGCGAGCTCGAGTCCGCAGATCGATCGGTCGCGGCGGCCGGAGTGACGCTGCGCGCCAAGCGATCGACGGCCGCAAAGCGGGTTTCGAGCGCGGCAAGGGCCCACCTCGTGGAACTCGGGTTCAGCGACCCAGTCATCCGGTTCGATGTGGCGGAGGCGCCGCCGGGTCCCAACGGTGCCGACAAGGTCACGCTGCTGTTCTCCTCGGACTCAGCACTCCAAGCGGGACCGGTTGCCAAGGTGGCATCGGGAGGCGAACTCAGCAGAGTCGTGTTGTCCGTTCGCCTCGCGACAACGATGACGAACGTTACGACTGTGGCCTTCGACGAGGTCGATGCCGGTGTCGGCGGTACCACCGCGCTGGCGCTCGGTACGAAACTTGCGGCGCTCGCCGTGGACCGGCAAGTGCTCGTGGTGACCCACCTTCCCCAGGTGGCGGCGTTCGCCAGTGAGCACTACGTCGTGGAGCGCCGCGATTCGGTGGCCACGGTGCGCCGGATAGACGGTACGTCCCGGATCGAGGAGCTCTCGAGGATGCTCGCCGGCCTGCCGCAGAGCGAACGCGGTCGCGAGCACGCCGCGGAGCTTCTCGAGATGGCAGCAACCCGGCACAGGTGACACGCAACTCTGCGATCGTGACTTATCATGCGGCCTTCCGAGGCGAAGGAACGCTGTGACAAAGCATGTGTTCGTTACCGGCGGGGTGACTTCGAGTCTGGGGAAGGGAATCACGTCTGCCTCCCTCGGGCGCCTGCTCAAGGCTCGTGGACTTCGAGTCGTTCTCCAGAAGCTCGACCCGTACATCAATGTCGATCCGGGCACCATGAACCCGTTCGAGCACGGTGAGGTGTTCGTGACGGACGACGGCGGGGAGACCGATCTCGATCTCGGGCATTACGAGCGCTTCACGGGAGAGAACCTGACCCGTGACTCCAATGTGACGACCGGCTCGATCTACCGGTCGGTGATCCGCAAAGAACGACGAGGTGATTATCTCGGGGCGACGGTCCAGGTGATTCCCCACATCACGAACGAGATCAAGGCAAGAATCCGAAAGCTGGCGCAGGACGATGACGTGGACGTCGTCATCACGGAGGTCGGAGGAACGGTTGGGGACATTGAAAGCCTTCCATTCCTCGAGGCGATCCGCCAGATACGCAAGGATGCCGGTGAGGACAACACGTGCTACCTCCACGTGACTCTGGTGCCATATCTCAACACCAGCGAAGAACTGAAAACGAAGCCGACCCAGCATTCCGTGGCGGAGCTGAGAAGCCGCGGCATCCTGCCCGATGTCATCGTCGTGCGGTCGGATCGTCCGCTCGACGACTCGGCGCGGCGCAAGATCAGCTTGTTCTGCGATGTCCCACCGGATGCAGTCATCAACGCCGTCGATGTCCCCAACATCTACCAGGTGCCTCTCGAGCTCCAAGAAGCCGGTCTCGACGCGGTGGTGTGCCGGGAGCTCAATCTCGAGACACCGGAACCGGACCTGGCGCGATGGCGAGACATGGTCGACCACATGGCCAACCCCACCGCCGAGGTAACGATCGGTGTCGTCGGGAAGTACGTCGATCTTCCCGACGCTTATCTCTCTGTGGTCGAGGCACTCCGCCATGGCGGTACGGCGAACGATGTCGCCGTTACGGTCAAGTGGATCCCGAGCGACGAAGTCGATGGACTGCTCGCGGAGTCGTACCTGACCGGGGTCGACGGAATCCTCGTCCCGGGCGGCTTCGGCATCAGAGGTGTCGAAGGCAAGATCCAGGCGGTTCGCTTTGCCCGGGAGACTGGAGTGCCGTTCTTGGGCCTCTGCCTCGGCTTGCAATGTGCCGTGGTCGAGTTCGCGCGCGATGTCGCCGGGCACACCAACGCCCACTCATCCGAGATGGACCCAACGACCAGCCATCCGGTCATCGATCTCATGGACTCCCAGCAAGACATCGAAGACAAGGGCGGGACGATGCGCCTCGGTATCTACCCGGCTCGCCTCGAGGAGGGGACCCTGGCCCGGCGTCTCTACGGCGAGCCGGTCGTCTACGAACGCCATCGGCATCGGTGGGAGGTCAACAACAAGTACCGAAAGGAACTCGAGGAGTCGGGTCTCGTCATGTCCGGCGTCTCTCCCGATGAGCGGCTCGTAGAGATCATCGAGCTGGCCGACCATCCCTTCTTCATCGCTTCGCAATTCCACCCTGAGCTGAAATCCCGTCCAGACGATCCCCACCCACTGTTCACCGGATTCATCGCAGCGGCAATGGAGCACAAGCGGGCTCGGACCGGGGCCGAAGTCGCCGTGGACAGCATCGCCGAGACCGTGTAAACGGCGCGATCAGATGAGCGCGGCCTCCGGGCATCGGACATGTTTCGGCCCCTACTGATGCGAAACACAGACGAGCCAATGGATCACTCCGGTATAGAAGAGTTCCTCGGTGCTCTCCACAGCGAGCGAGGTCTGTCTGCCAACACGGTGGCGGCCTATCGAAGGGACCTCGGCCAATACATGGCGTTCGCCGCCACGGATGGGATGGGACCCGACGCCGTATCACGCTTCCTGGCATCCCTGCGAGAGACCGGTCGTCGTCCGGCAACGATCGCGCGGAAACTCTCGGCGATTCGTGGTTATCACAGATTCCTCGTCGCTGAGGGCCTGGCCGTCGACGATCCGACCTCTCTGATCGATTCTCCGCAGCGGAGGAGAGCGCTGCCGAAGGCCCTCACCGTGGATGAGGCGATCAGGCTCGTCGAATCCCCAGACCGTTCCACCGACCTCGGCGTTCGCGATGCAGCCTTGCTGGAGTTCCTCTATGCGAGTGGTGCCAGGGTGAGTGAGGCGGTGACGATCGACACGATCGATGTTGACTTCGAGACGGCGACGGCGGTCGTGACGGGGAAGGGGGACAAGCAGCGGATCGTGCCGTTGGGTCGCCACGCGCTCCGGGCGATCGACGAGTACCTCCCGGTACGGATGAGCCTGGTCGGCGGGCGCCGCGATCCCGGAAGACTCTTTCTCAATGCGAGAGGGCGCCCACTCACCCGACAGGGGGTGTGGCTGCTCGTGCGCAAGCATGCGCAACGAGCGGGAATCGCCGAAGAGCACGTCTCTCCGCACGTGCTGCGTCATTCGGCAGCAACGCACATGGTCGAGGGCGGAGCCGACCTGAGAACAGTCCAGGAGATGCTCGGACACGCTAGTCTTTCGACCACACAGGTATACACCCGTGTATCCCCCCAGCACCTTCTCGAGGTGTTCACGACCTCGCATCCACGCGAGCGCCCGGGTCAGGTACGAATGAGGTGAGGAGCCGATGACGATTGATCTCGCCCAGGCCGAGGTGACGCTTCGGGACGAGCGCAAGAAGCTCGTCCACCAGTTGCATGAACTCGGTGCCGACGAGTCCGGTGAGCTGACAGGAGAAGTGGACTTCGGCGACACCTTTGCCGATGCGGGAGCGGTCACCGCGAAGCGCACTGAGGTGCTCGGATTCGTCGACGGCTTGAAACGCATGCTCGATGACGTCGACATGGCGCTCGGCCAGATCGAGGACGGTACGTACGGAACCTGCACGAAGTGCGGATCGGTCATCGGGGCAGCAAGAATGGAGTTCCGGCCCACCTCGGTCCTCTGCGTCTCCTGCAAGTCAGAGATCGGCTGACGGACATGCAGGAGCTGCTGACGCAGCTCGCGCACTACAGCGGCCGCTTCTTCGGTTTCTTCCGCCTCGCGCCGCTCTCGCCACTCGAACAAGACGACGTGCGGTCGATATTGGCACCGGCCGAGGCCGAGTTGTTCTGGCAGCTCCAACCCGAGGATCAACGCCACTCCTACGAGATGGCGCGGCGGGTGCGCGATCGGCTGCCGGACGACGGCGTTGCAGTTGCCGCATCGCTTCTGCACGACGTGGGGAAACGGCAAAGCCGGCTCGGTCCCTTCTCCCGATCGGTGGCAACGGTGTTGGGTCATCTCGGTTTTCCCATGACCACGGCGATGCGTTCGTATTGGGATCACGGTGCCGTCGGAGCTCGCGATCTCGAAGCGATCGGTTCGGACCCGTTTGTCGTTGCATTTGCCGCCGGGCACGGCGCCTCCGGTGCCCGCGGCGCGACCGATGACCGTTGGGATGTCCTCGACGCCGCAGATTGGTGATCCGAGTGAGGGTGATGACACCGCTCTGGAACTCGTTGCCCGTACCATCGCCCCACATGTCGTATCAGGTCAAGACGCAGGTGTTCGAAGGGCCACTCGATCTGCTGCTCCAGTTGATCACCTCGCATCAAGTGCACATCACGGAGCTGAGCCTGACCGACCTGGTTGCCGAGTATCTCGTGCACGTCGAGGCGATGCGGGACCTCGATCTCGAGGTAACCAGTGAGTTCTTGCTCATTGCTGCCACCTTGATCCAACTGAAGGCGCGCCACCTCCTGCCCGACGATGTCGGGGTCGATATCGATGAAGAGCTCGCCTTAGCCGAGGAACGGGATCGGCTCCTTTCGAGGCTGTTGGCGTGTCTCACATTCAAGGATGTGGCGGCCGTGCTCCGTCATCGCATGGAGACTGAGGAGCGGTATGTTGCACGCCGTGCCGGTCTCGATCCGGATGTGATGCCACTTCCTCCCGACGTCTCGATTCCGATCGACGCCGACGGCTTGTCCCTGATCGCAGCCCGTGTCTTTGCCGGCCCGCTCGACGAACCGGATATCGACCACCTCGATCTCGATCTACCATCGGTCCAGGAGGCAATGTCGGACATACAGCTGCGCATGTCCGGGATCCTCGAAACCGACTTCACCCGCCTGATCGAGCACTGCCGCCGTTCCGTCGACGTTGTCGCATATTTCCTGGCGTTGCTGGAATTGGCACGCTGGGGAATCGTGTCCATCGACCAGGACGAGCGTGATGCGCCGATCGCCGTCGCTTACGACGCCGACGCCGCGGCAAACGCGATGGAGTCGATGTTGCGAGGTGACGGATGACGATGCAGGCGATGATCGAGGCGGTTCTCTTCGTCGCCGAGTCTGCGGTCACCGAAGAAGAACTCGCCGAAGTGCTCGAGATCCCGCGCGATGAGGTCGCCGCGCACCTCGCAGGGTTGCAGCGAACCCTCGATGAGAGCCGACGAGGAGTCACCTTGCGGGCGATAGCAGGAGGGTGGCGGCTCTTCACAATCCCCGAGGCGAAACCGTACCTGGAGCGATTCGCGAGAACCGAACGCGCGGCGCGGCTCTCCAACGCCGCCCTCGAGACTCTCTCAGTCGTGGCATACCGCCAGCCCGTCTCCCGCGGGCAAGTCGCCGAGATCCGGGGGGTCGATTCAGAACGGGCTCTGGCAACGCTCGTCCGACGCGGCCTGATCCGAGAAGTTGCCCGTGCCCCTGGCCCCGGCCAGGCCGTCCTCTATGGCACCAGCGAGTTGTTTCTCGAGAAGCTGGGGATCGACGCGGTCGAGGACCTGCCTCCTCTGGCAGACCACGTGCCGCCCGCGAGCATCGTCGAGAGCCTGGAGCGCCCCTTCCGGGCGGAACCCACGACCGGCCGGCATGCCGCTTCGTGAGGTTCGGTCACGAGACCCCGCCTGAGCGTATCCAGAAGCTGATCGCACGATCCGGGTACGCCTCCCGCCGCAGGGCCGAGATCCTCATCGGGCAGGGCCGTGTCACCGTCGACGGTGTCGTCGTTCAACTCGGTGCCAAAGCCGATCCGACGAGCGCTCGGATTGCCATCGACGAAATCCCGCTCCCCGTGGCGCCAGACCTCGTCTACTACCTGGTCTACAAGCCCGTCGGCGTGGTCAGTACGGCGCATGAGCCGGGGCCAAGGCGGGCGGTCGTCGATCTCGTTCCTGCAGAGCCTCGGGTCGTTCCGGTCGGGAGGCTCGACGTGGAATCGGAAGGTCTGATCGTGCTGACGAACGATGGTGATCTCACCCTGTATATGACGCACCCGCGATTCGGTGTCGAGAAGACATACACCGCGCTCATTGAGGGTTCACCCAGTGCGGTGACCATCCGCCGACTGACACAAGGCGTCGAGCTCGAAGACGGGTTGGCTCGGGCCGTGCGGGTCCGACAGGTGGCACAGCACCACGATTCGGCGATGATCGAGATCGTCATGAACGAAGGAAGGAAACGAGAGGTGCGGCGCATGCTGTCGGAATTGGGATATCCGGTTCAGCGGCTGGTACGAACCGCGATCGGTCCTATCACCGACCGCACCCTCGAGCCGGGCACGTACCGTGAGCTGTCGGTGATGGAGGTCCGCCGCCTGTACTCGAGCGGGACACACGATGGCTGAACGCGTTGTGCATCCGACGGCCGGGCCGTTCGCGGCAAACGTCGAGGTGCCGGGGGACAAGTCCCTCTCTCACCGGGCACTGCTGTTGGCAGCCATGGCCCGGGGATCGAGCGAGGTGCGTCATCTGGGACCGGGAAGCGACGTGAGGTCGACGGCCGCTGCCGTCACCGCGCTCGGTGCGAGATTCGAGGGAACCAGTCTCGTCTCGCCGGGCGTGGACGGGTGGGTGTGTCCGTCGACGGCTCTCGATTGCGGAAACAGCGGGACCTCGATGCGGTTGCTCGCCGGCGCGCTCGCGGGACGCCAGTTCATGACGGACCTCGTCGGAGATGCTTCACTGTCGCGGCGGCCGATGGAACGGGTCGCCGTTCCGCTGCGCAGTCTCGGTGCGGATGTCGAGACGAGTCCCGACGGCACGCCCCCAGTACGGGTCGGCGGCGGGAACCTCGTGGGTACGAACGTCCAGATCGCCGTTGCCAGCGCCCAGGTCCGTTCTTCGTTCGAGCTGGCTGCCATCCAGGCCGAGGGTGTGTCCGAGATCGACGGGCCACCTGGGTTCCGGGACCATACCGAGCGGATGCTCGAATCAAAGGGGCTCGGCGAGCGGGTGACACGCACCCTCTTTCGCGTGCTGCCGAGTGCGGTCGATGCCGATTCCTACACGATTCCGGGGGATCCATCGTCTGCGGCCTTCCTGTGGGCATCTGCCGCTTTGATCCCGGGAGCAATGGTCACCACGAGAGATATCTCCCTAAACCCGGGACGGATCGGGTTCCTGGAGGTGCTCTCGAGCATGGGCGCAGGCGTCGAAGCCGAGGTGACGCGAGCGTTCCACGGCGATCCCGTGGGTACCGTGACGGTGTCGGGTGCAGGGCTTCACGCTGCAACCTTGGAGGGAGAGTTGGTTGTCGCCACCATCGACGAATTGCCGCTCGTTGCCGTCCTCGGCGTCTACGCGGAAGGCATCACCAGAGTGACTGGGGCAGCCGAGCTGCGGACGAAGGAAAGCGATCGAATCATCGCCACCGTTGAGATGATCAGAGCCCTCGGCGGAGGGGCCGAGGAAACCGAAGATGGCTTTACCGTTGTTGGCACAGGTTTTCTCGTTGGTGGTGGGGTCGACTCCCAGGGGGACCATCGCATGGCAATGGCCGCAGCCGTAGCCGCCACGATGGCTGAGAAGCCGGTGACCATCCTCAGATCGGAATCCG
>Ga0255055_10000174_pt1 | contig 48939 bp, 38 predicted proteins | sample JV7_2_27_MG_FD_188633 | JGI IMG/M metagenome (GOLD analysis project Ga0255055, IMG submission 188633) | Seawater microbial communities from Jervis Inlet, British Columbia, Canada - JV7_2_27 | ecosystem: Environmental > Aquatic > Marine > Inlet | place: Canada: British Columbia | collected... | reverse complement strand
AATGACAAGGGCGAGCACCAGAGCGATCGAGTCCACCGAGTAGTCTGCCTTGAGACCGATGACCGATCCTGATTGAACCCCATACTTGCGCAGCGTGTGGAGCCACTCAAGCCGCCTACTGTCCAACTCGCGATAGGTGAACGGTTGTCCACCGATGACGAGCGCGGTGGCGGCGTCATAGCCTTCGAGCCTGGTTAGTAGCCCTTCCAGTTGCATATACAGCGATGCTCTCAGCCTATGCCACCCAGATAGATGATCTGAGCAGTTATGAAGTCGCTCGATCGTGAAATAAAGAAGTCAATGACATTTGAAATGTCCCTGAACTCTCCCAAGCGTTTGATCGCCTGAGCATCGATCAGGGCACCAATCTTCTCCTCCGGAACACTCCGAATCAGGTCGGTCTCGACAGGTGTGGGCCCCACGGCGTTTACCGTAATGTTGAAGGGAGCTAGCTCCTTGGCCATGATCTCCGTATATGACGTGACAGCCGCTTTCGATGCCGCATAAGCCGCCTCGCCCTCCAAACGCATCGGAGTAGCCACAGTTGCAAAGTTGACGATTCGGCCATATTTGTGCCGAATCATGGTCTTGGCCACCTCTCTGGCGAACAAGAATGTCCCAAAGACATTGGTTGAAAAGATGCTTTTTACGGTGGACAGAGGCGTGAGCATGGTGTGATTCATCGACGCAACGCCTGCGTTGTTGATCAGAACGTCGATTCTTCCCCGGTCCTTGAAAACCTCCGATACCATTCTGCCAACAGCCACCTCGTCACTGACATCCAGGCAGTAGTGCTGGTAGCCATCCGGGGCCGGGTCCATTGGTAATCGACTGCAACCGACCACCTGAAAGCCCTTCTCGAGGTAGTAGTCGACTAAATAGCGACCAATACCCTTCCGGGTCCCGGTAATAATCATCACTTCACTCATTGCTTTCGCTCAGGCGACTCAGGACAAAGGCCACCAGACTGCCAGCTGTGCGATACGGGCTATTGCGTACCGACATGGCCCTTTCGTCACTCAAGATCGTCTGAGATCCAAACACCGACTGGATCTCACTTTCGAGATTGACGATAAGACTCACAAGAGACAGCGAATCTATGCTCTCCTCTCCACCAAAGATTGGAGTTTTCTCGGAAACCTCCTCTAAACTCTCATACTGAAGCTCTTCATTCAGCTCCTGCAGAGCATTTCTTACCAAACCCCATACCTGCTCGCGCATGCCGCTCAGCTCCTATTCCTGTCTGTCACGTCGCATGATCACCTTCGCCGGAGCCCCTTGAAGAATCGCATTGGGTGGGTAGCGCCGATTCAATAGGCTGTTGGCCACCACAATAGTGTTATCGCCGATCACTGTTCCATCCAACACCGTCGTATTGGATCCGATCCACACGTTGCTGCCGATCCGTACCCCTCGAGACGTGCTGCCCTGATCCTCGAGATGAACATCGAGCTTCTCGTAAACGTAGTTGCTGGCTGTAATGACGACATTGGGTCCACAGACGAAGTTGTCTTTGATGTAGATACCCTTTTCTCCCGTGGAGATGAAACATCCTGTTGCGATTCCGCCACGCGCGCCGAGAATAAGCGGCCCGTCAGTCGCCTTGATCTTCGTGAATGAGCTGACCACGCACCCGGTCCCAAGAACCAGATTCGATGACAGCTCGACTTCGGCACGGGGACTGACCTTGGCACCAAAACGCAAATAGTAGTAAACACTGATCACGGTTCTAGGCACTAAGAAGCGCCGTGCGAACCTCTCTATCTTCCTGGAACTCCCTAACACCACCGCCATTCTCCCTCAAAATATCTGGTCAGACATACTGGATAGAAGAATTCAAATACCGCAATGGCACTTCGAAAGAACCGAGCTCATGCGGATGTCAGGATTGTTGAGTTTAGCAGTCGCTCGTGGTTGCCAAATCACCGACTCGGCTAGCTGCCAAGGCGACCCGAGATCATTCTGAACCGAACGCATGGAATGTGTTAGCTTGGCTTGCCGGATTGAATCAGAGCGCGAGGGCTGAAGACCTGAGCTGGAGAACGTGAACATGCAAGCGCCTTCGGCCCCTCATACTCGCCCAATAGATTCCGCCAGCTCTAGGATGGTCGAGACCGGTTTACCCAAAGGACGGCATCGGCGCAAGTCTCTGGTGTGGTTCTTCATGAGGATTCTCATCGGTGCCGCCATTTTGTGGGCCATCCTCTCTCGTCTTGAGCCGCGCCAAGTGCTGCAATCTCTGTATGGCGTCTCGTGGCAACCCCTGCTGTTGGCCGGTCTGATCTACTTCCTTGGGAAGGTACCCTGGACGATTCGTTGGCAGGAGATTCTCCATGCCGTCGGAATGGAGAGGCCATTTGGCGAACTGTACGTTCTGCTCCTGATCAGCGTTTTCTTCAACAACTTCTTTCCCAGTGCGGTCGGCGGAGATCTGATTCGCGGTTACTACGTCTCACGAGGCAAAGAGAACATGATCACTGGCTATTCCGCCGTCCTGGTGGAGAGACTGCTCGGTCTCATAACACTGGGCTTGATCTCGGCGCTGGCGGCTCTGGTAGCTCTGGTGATGCACGATGGTCATTTGCCGAGAGATCTCTTGTTGGTGGTTGGAGGAATCGGACTGGCGATTGCTGTTGGTGGAACGCTCTTTTTCGCCTGGATCGGATGGCACCGGTGGTTCGCGTCATTGTCATGGCACGGACCTAGAGTCTCTCGGATCGTTGCGGGTTGCTCAGAGGCCTTCGAGGTTTTTCATCGCCCCAATGCGCGCCACGGCAGGATGATCGCCGCGTCCTTTGGGGTCCAAATCTCCGCGGCCCTGTTTTATCTGTGCTGTGCCCGCGCTGTCGGAATTCTCTTACCGGCGCTCGTGTTCTTCCTGGTGGTGCCGGTCGCTGCAGTGGCCGCCATGATCCCAGTTACCTTTAATGGCCTCGGAGTTCGAGAGGGCGTGCTCGCCGGCCTGATGGTAGGGGCAGGGGTCCCGCCTGACCTTAGTGGAGCCTTTGTTCTACTTGCCCTGGTGACTAGCACCCTCTTGGCGCTGCCGGGAGGGGCACTCTACCCCCTTTATGCAGCTTCGAAAAAGCACTAAGGCCAGCGACCACGGTCGGTGCGACCACCGCAGTGCGGCCGGGCGGGTTCTTGCAGCCCTCACAATTCTTTCGTGTCACGGGCCTCTTCTTCTCACCCCGTCACTATCGTCTCACCCAATCGCGGGATCGGCTGCTCAGCGCCCTGCAGCGAGTCACTCACGGCCCGGGCCATCGCCAGGGCAAATCGTTGCCGACAAAGAGAATCCGAGCTGGTTTCGCTATTATGGCGGACGACCCTTCTTCATGTGCGGCCCAGGCGACCCTGAGGGCTTTCTCTATCGCGGCAAGCGCCGATCGGATGGTACTCGCGACGGCGATCAACTCAAGTTGATCGAGAAGCTTGCACCAACTGGAGCCAACTCGATCTATTTGATAGCCATTCGCAGTCATGGCGGAGACGGCGACAAAACCCAAAATCCGTTCATCAACAGCGATCCGGAACGCGGACTCAGCGAACCTATCTTGAGCCAATGGGGCCACTGGTTCGACGAAATGGACCGACACGGAATTGTGATCTTCTTCATCTTTTACGACGACAGCGCCAGAATTTGGGATACCGGGGACAGAGTAGAAGACCCAGAGAGGGACCTCCTTCACGCTCTCGTCGAAAGATTTGAGCACTACCAACACTTGATCTGGGTGATCGCCGAGGAGTATCAGGAACGCTATAGCCCCGAGAGAATCCAAGAGCTGGCAGCAGAGGTCCGAAAAGCAGATAGTTTCGACCACCCGATCGCAGTGCACAAGCTTCACGGCGTGGACTTTCGCGATTTTGACGATGACCCGAACATCGATCAGTTCGCCATCCAGTACAACGCCAAGACCGCAGAAGAGCTACATGACGGCGTGCTGAAGGCGTGGGACAAAGCAGATGGAGGGTTCAATCTGAACCTGGCCGAAGCCAACGACTGGGGCAACGGGGCAGAATCTCGAAGCAAAATGTGGGGCGTCGCCATGGCTGGAGCCTTCGTCATGGTATATGGCATGGATATCCGAAATACCGCGGTCACTGACCTCGAGGACTGCGGTCGGCTGGTTCGCTTCATGGAGTCGACCAGCTTCGACAGGATGAGCCCACACGATGAGCTCGGACTCGGCGACACCCAGTATGTGCTCGCCGACCCTGGAAGGAGCTACATTGCTTACGCCCATTCGGGCCAAGGTAATTTGGGGCTCCGCCGACTCCCCCCCGGGCAATACCGCTTGCACTGGCTGAACGTTCGAACGGGCCTGGAGTATGCCCATGACCATCGACAAGCACAGCCCGGTGATGGACTCTGGCCAAGGCCCCAGGGAATCGGCTCCGAAGTGGCCGTGTACCTACGTCGACTCAACGCCGGTAGCCAGTAGTAGCCTGGTGCCTTCTCCCATTCGTCCGCCCAGAGCCTGAGACGGCTCAGCTCGCCGGTAGCACCTCCAGACCTCTCTGGCCATAGACAGATTTGAATGTGACGAAGTTCACACTCTGGGTGTGGAACCGATCACAGCGGAGAGCCTCACACTCACTTAGTTTCTTCATTGTGGCCTTTGCCCCTTTTCAGCTAACTCGCAGGTCCTCTAGGCAATCGTAGGCATGACTGAATTGAGCGCTCCCAACAGAGTCGGTTCCCCTGAACGGGCACCATGCCACCACTGCGGAAAAAGCGTCATTCGCATTCCGATCGCAGCGCTCCTATTCGCTTCACTTGTGACGATTTCCACCCTCCCGGTAGCGGCCGGCCAAAATCTCGGGCCCATTGGCACTTTTGAGAAGTGGTCCAAGGTCGAGATCGATCTGACGGGTCCTGACTCCACAGGTCTCAGCACCAGCAGCAATCCCTTTGCGGTCGATGTGGATGTCACTTTCACCGCACCCAGTGGTGGCACATTCCGAGTGCCGGCTTTCTATGATGGAGATGGCACCGGAGGCATGGACGGCTCCATCTGGAAGGTCCGATTCTCCCCCTCAGAGAACGGTGCGTGGACCTTCTCCAGCTCCAGTAGCCAGAGTCTGCTCGATAATTACCGGGGTTCGTTCACGGTCGTCAGTCCTGCCCCAAGTGCTGACGATTTCACCAAGTGGGGGAGGCTCGAGTACGTCGGGAAACACTATCTGAAATTCGCCGATGGACCTTATTGGATCAAGTCTGGAGCCGATGAGCCTGAGGATTTTCTTGGACCGGGTGTGATGGGCTCCTGGTCCGCCAAGAGGTCTGCCATCGACTATCTGGCGCAAAAGGGCATCAACTCGATCTACATCATGCTCCACAATCTGGGAGGAGATGGCAGAAATGTCTCACCATGGGCGGTATTCACTGGCAAAGGCAGTGGTACCGACTCGGATCATTTCGATCTGGACAAGCTAGATGATTGGGATGCACTCTTCGACCACATTCAGAAGAAGGGAATCGTCCTCCACTTGGTTTTCGAGGACGACTCTGCATGGACTGGCTTCAACCGGCAGCTCTACTACCGCGAAATGATCGCCCGCTTTGGTCATTACAACGGTCTGTATTGGAATATCAGCGAAGAGTATAACGAGACCTATTCTGCCAGCGACATCAGATCTTTCGCTCAAAGGATCCGTGATCTCGATCCATACGATCATCCGATAACGGTTCACCATCAGGGCGGGCAATCCAACTGGCAGAGCTTCCTGGGAGACAACCGCTTCGATCTGACCAGCTTTCAGACTGGCTCTTCACCTCAGAACTCCCTGATTATCACGTGGCGTCAAAGATCTATCGACGCTGGGCGTCCGATTCCGATCTCACTGGACGAGTCTGGAAAGATTGGGTCATCTGATCGCACCCTGGCCAGAAACATCTTCTGGGCGGCCTATTTGGCCGGTGGACAGTTCGAGTTATTCTCATCGCCTATGTCCAGTTTTTCGGAGTTCGACAAGATCTGGGACGACATGCGTCGCGCGCGCCAGTTCTTGGAAGCTCTACCCTTTTGGAGAATGGAGCCGGCTAACCAGCTTCTATCGGGCGGCTCAGGCAATCGCTACTGCCTAGCCGAGGCGGGCGAAGCCTACGCCGTCTACCTCGAATCAGGTGGCTCAATCTCGCTGGATCTGTCGGGCGAGGCTGGCACTTTCCGGGTCAGCTGGTTCGACCCCAAGACCGGTAGTTATACCAACGCAGGCCTGGTGAGCGCGGGTGAGTTGGTCAACCTGGGAGCCGCACCGTTCTCAGGAGATGCCGCCGTAGTTGTCGAATCGGATGATTCAACTAGCTACTTCTTTCTGACGGTCTCCCTGGTCGGTCAGGGAACTGTTACCAGCAGCCCGTCAGGTATCGACTGTGGTCTCGTCTGCCAAACCGACTTTCAAGAATCCACGCCCGTTCAACTGACCGCAGTGGCGGACCCAGGCTCACAGTTCGTCGGCTGGTCAGGGGACGGCGACTGTGCTGACGGGTCCGTCCTGATGAACTCGGCAAAGACCTGCATTGCTACTTTCCAGGATCAGTCAGGGAATCAGGCTCCGATCGCCCAGAACCAACAAATCTCCACCGTGGAATCAGCACCCGTGACATTCACGCTCGCCTATCAAGACAGTGACGGACCGGGACCTTATAATCACACTATCCTCTCGTGGCCAGCGAACGGCGATTTGACCGGCTCAGCGCCCAACTACACCTATTCCCCTTACAGCGGATTCGTCGGTAGCGACACCTTGTCCTGGATCGTCAACGACGGACAGGCGGATTCCAACGTTGCCACCGTCACCTTCGATATCCAGTTAAATCAGCCCCCAGTGGCACAGAGTTTCGCCGTGAGCACAGCTCTCGGAACACCCATCAGCATTTCCCTGTCGCCTCTTCTCGATGATAGCGACGGTCCAGGGCCGTACAGCTTTACCATCGTGTCAAGTCCCGACAACGGAGCGTTGACCGGCAGCGACAACGATTGGACCTACACGCCGGATGCGGGATTCACCGGTCAAGACAGCTTCTCGTGGAAAGCGAGTGACAGCCTCGCCAACTCCAATACCGCTACGGTGACTATCACCGTGACAGATAATCCCGCCTGCCCAGCCCTTGTTCAAATAGACGATTGGTCGACATCGCCGAAGTCCACATACTCCCTGGCCACAGCCAGGGTCGGCGAGACGATCTACAGCGACCGGTCGCACCAGATTACCGAAATGTCTTCTGAGTTCCAGAACGCCGTCTTGGTTCAATCCGCGAATAACGACAAGAGTGTCACCACTGGAAATCACCTAGTCCTGACCTTGTGTGAGGACGCTACTATTTCCATTGCCTATGATCGTCGTGGTCAGTCGGATCTCCCCACGTGGCTGAACGATGGGAACTGGTTTCTCACAAACGAGCATCTCAGCACTACCAACAGCGTGGCAGCTCCGATGCCGATCTACAATCGCACTTTCTCGGCGGGCACTGTCGTTCTCGGGGGGAACCACCAAGGTCGGACGACTTCGACGGTGAGCCATTATGTGGTCATCGTTACCTCAGGATCGAGAATTTTCACCAGTGGCTTCGAGAGCGGCGATCTTTCAGGTTGGGTAATCAGCCAAGAGCCGTAGCATTTGGAGACGTACCTCCCGAACCCAAACCTCAGCCTCCACGTTCGATTTCCGCGCCCACCGACGGCATCCTGTCAGAATCCGGGTTTCGGTCCGCCTCAGCTTCACCGACTGGGAAGGGCTTGCTCTCACTGACCGAGTTCCGGATGACTTCGGCGATCCTGAACTCGCGGGTCTTGCGGGCGTGAGTGAAGATGATGATCTCGCCGATCAGCCCAATCGAAAGGATCTGGATGCCCAGTACGATCAGCAAGACACCGAGTAGCAAGAGCGGTCGGTCCGCGATTGGCCCAAAATGGAACATCCTGTAGAGCCCCAGATAGCCTGTGATCAAGAAGCCAATCGCTGACACCAATATACCGACTAGGCCAAAGAATCGTAATGGTCGGTGAGTAAACTTCAGCAGAAAGAAGACCGTCACAATATCCAGCAGGCGTTTGAGATAAAGCGCGAGCCCATAGTAGCGCGTCGGTCGATCTTCCTCACGTTGGGCGAGCTTCAGTTCGTGGACCGCAAAACCTGCTCGCTGCGCGAAAATCGGGATAAAGCGATGAAGCCCTCCGTACACCTCCAGCTCTTCGAGCACAACTCTGTTCATAACCCTGAAACCGCAGCTGATGTCAGAAAAACGAGCTGAAGTGAATAATCGAACCAGCCGATGAAAGACCCAACTCTGAAGGCGATTGAACAGCGAATCTCTGCGCGGATACCGTCTGCCAACCACCAGGTCACTGCCCTCTTCAATGAACTGCAATGCCTGCTGGAGACCGCTTGGATCGACCTGGAAATAAGATGCCAAGGTAACCACAATCTCTCCTCGAGCCTCTTGCAGCCCTACCTTCAGGGCGGCCGACTCGCCAAATGCCCCACCGAGAACTACTAGCGTGACATTCTGACCGGCTTCTTGCTGTATCTGCCTCAGAACCGGAATGACTTCTCGCTGACGCTGGTCCACCACAAAAACGAATTCGCTGGCCATTTCTATCGCCTGCAGCTGATTCGAGTATTCGAGGTAAAGGTGCCTCAGATCCCCATGACGCTCAACCACAGGCACAATGACAGAAATCTGCGGTCCGGATGGTTGATTCCTCTCCCTCACGACTTGTCCCCCACCGTGGCGACTGTATAAAGAACCGGATCGGCTTCCTGGTAGTCCCCAACCCTGACGACCAGTTCCGCAAACATGCCCAGGAAAAGCAAATGGGTAGCAGCGAACACTGCCAGTACGGTGATAGATGGCATGACAATGGGCATACTGCCCGCAACGGTCGAGACGGCGTACTGATACAGACTGGCTGTGCCCGCAATCACACCAACAACTACAAAGGGGAAGCTCAGTACTGCGAAGCCAGCAGCAGGATGTGAGGTGAACCGAAGCAGCATCTTGACGGCTAACAGATCGAGTACTACTTTCCATATCCTCGACAGTCCGTACTTACTCTTGCCAAATCGCCGTGGTCGATGATTCACCGAAATTTCCTTGATGCGGCATCCACTCAGGGAGAGCATAGGTACCAAGAATCTGTGCATTTCAGCATAAAGACGAGCTTTCTTGACGACTTCACGGCGATACGCCTTGAGCGTGCAACCATTATCGTGAATGTGCACGCCGGTAATCCGTGCAATGAGCCAGTTAGCGACGACTGACGGAAGCCGGCGACTCCACAGGCGATCATGTCGGCTTGTTCGCCAACCGCTAACGACGTCGAATCCCTGATCGATGTATCCAACCAGTGACGCTATATCTGCCGGATCGTTTTGCAGGTCGCCATCCATGGTGACCACAATAGTACCTTCAGCTTCATCGAAACCGGCTTGAATCGCCGCGGTCTGTCCATAGTTCCGGCGAAACCGCAGAGTTTTGACCTTGCCATCTCGGCCGCATATCCTCCTAAGCTCGTCCGGTGTGGAGTCGCGGGACCCATCGTCCACAAAGATGACCTCGTATGAAGGGGTCACGCCTCGAAGAGCTCGCGTCAGCTCTGTGTGAAGCTTGCCTATGTTTTCCTCCTCGTTAAATACGGGTATCACTACGGACAAGTCGGGAGATTCGTGCGACCTGGCGATCAACAGTGCCCTCCTTGGCTAGTCTTTCTTCTCATTGCAGTTTTCCCTACAGTCCAAGGACCGCTTTGACAGTGCTGAATCGAAATCCCTCGAATAGCTCCGCCAGCCTGGGCTCGGTGAGTTGTAGGTGCCTGTAGTGGCGAATTCGCGTTCGCCACCCCACTTGCTGTCGAGGCTGATCCGGATCGACCTCCCACGGATGAATGTACACGACTACCGGTTGGCCCTCTATCTGATTCACGCGCCGCATGCCCCACCGCACGTACCACATTGGAAAATGCCTCAGATAGCCTCCGCCGACGAAGGGAAGATTGACTCCCGCTAGCCGGACTGTTGATAGAGGAAATTCCATGAGGTGAACCCCGTTCCTCTCGCAAACTCGCTGGGGAAACCTGGGAAAATCGGGGATCCCGTACCGATCGTGGCGAATCGGAAAGATGCTCGAGTCATACAGAAGTCCCTCCCCGAGGAGAATCTCCAACGCCCAGAGTGTCTGACGCACCACCGAATAGCTGGGAGCTCGATATCCGATTACTTCGATGCCACTGATCTCTTCCAAGATCCCCTTGGATCTTCGAACATCCTCTCGAAAGTCCAGCTCTGACTGGCTCGTGACCCTCCGATGATCGTAGCCGTGCAGAGCGAGCTCATGTCCACTCGCGCAAATGTCACGAACTAGCTGTGGGCATCGCTCGGCCACCCACCCCAAGGTAAAAAAGGTCGATCGCACCCCGTGACGATCCAGCATCTCGAGGATCCTGCGGGTATTTGCCTCGACTCGATGTTCGAGGTGATCCCAGCTCGCACGCTCAACGGCGTTTTCGAAGGCGCTTACTTGAAAGTAGTCCTCGACGTCAACCGAGAAGGCATTGCAGATCGGGGTCGAGTGAGGGGACCTGGGGCCCTCGCTCGGACCAGCAAGGCGAGCGGAGGACATTGGGGCGTTCATTACGGGCGCGTCAAACTCGAGCAGTCGATGGCTGGGCCCACCAACGGTCGTCTTTCTTATGGATGGCTCGAGCTGCCGCCCATGCTGGACCCCGCTCCGTTTCCACTGCGACCTCCAAAGAGACGCTAAGCGCTACAAGATGGTAGAAGAGGTCGAAATAGGCCATATTGAGCAGCATGCCGCCGGTGATGTAGGCGAGGATGGAGAACTGCATCATTCGTGCATAGATCCTGGCCCAGTACGGCTCGCCTGTTAGCCAGATTCTCTCGAGTCTCCAGAGGGTGACCATGATCAAGGCTACGAACAGCGTGAAAGCTGGAAGTCCGTTCTCCGCCAGCAGCTGTAGGAACGAGTTGTGAGCCACCCGAGATTTCTCATCGGCGCCTCCATAATCCTCGAACACCGCCTGAAAGTTGTAGGGACCAACTCCGAAGATGGGATGGTCATTGAAGACCCACCAGGAGATTTCCCAGGCGCGCAGACGATTCGAGGCCGATGTGTCCTCCTCATAGGTTCTGATGGTCTCTGCCCGAGCTTTGTAGGTATCGAGGATTTCGTCAGAAGAAACGACCACAAAGCTGACAATACTCAAACCTACGAGGGCAACAGCGAGCAAGCGGTGGCGAGAGAATAAGACCAACAGAATCGTCACGACGGCAAAGGTCACCAATCCACCTCGCGAGAAGGTGAAAAAAATCGTCATGATGCAAAAGGGCACCATTGCCACAGCAGCGAGCCGAATCAGTTTTTGCCTCTGTACCATGGCAATCCCCACAAGCAACGGAATCGCCATATTGATTGCCAGGGCGAAGTGGTTGTTGTCTGCCATGAATCCGCCAGGTCCTTGGTACAGCTGGACTCCACCGTGAAGCACGCCGAAGAGTCCACATTTCACCCCGAGAAGACCGAGGGAGAAGGCGATGACCAGAATTATCGCTTCGAAGCGTTCTCGAGTCCTAACCAAGCCTGTAGTGATCACACTGATCAAGATAATCTTGGCAAACAACTGCGCCCACCGGAAGCCGATGTTGGTTTCGACTGCGGTCATAGCCGTGATCACGAACCAGACTCCGAGCGCCAGCAACAGAACGGTCTGCAGTCGAAGAGTCAGCAGGCGTTCCCGGCGCCTGGCTACGGCTATGGCGAGACCTGAGAGCAGAGCCAACGCAACCAGGTAGGACAGACGTTGTTGACTGATCGCCCAGGCAATATCCTGAGGCCGCATATAGGCCAACCATGAGAAGACAATTAGACCCCAGAATGGTCGGACCAGCGCCAAAGGAATGCTGGCATAAACCATCACCAAGACACTGAGATCACGCAGACCCAAGGGACACCTCTTCAAGCGAGTCGGCCGACAGGTTGCTCGATGAATAATCAAGCTCAGAAGAGATCAGCCTCTCCAGCACCTTGTCTAACTCCTGAATATTCGATTCCCAAGAATACGATTCTGCGACTCGCGCTGCAGCATTGGCTCCTAGCCGTTCTCTTTCTGCCTCGTCCTCGAGCAGCCGACCTGCCGCTTCTTCGAACTCTCTTTCGTCCCTGCCTACGAGAATATCGCGGGACTCCGAGATTCCACTGTCTTGCAATCCGGCCCATACGGCAGAAGAGCAGACCACTGGCAAGCCTACCGACATTGCTTCCAGCACCTTGTTCTGAATCCCTCGGGCGATTCTCAGCGGCGCCACGAAGATCCAAGATCGTTTCAATAAAGGTCGTACGTCGGGCACCTCGCCTGTCACTATGATCCCGGGAATCCTTCGCAGCCGCATGACTTTCGGCGTCGGCGCGCGCCCGACAATCAGGAACTCCAGGTCGGGATATCGGGCCCTAAGGCGTGGCACGATTCCAGATGCGAAATGTGTGACCGCATCGACGTTCGGAAAGTAGTCCATCTGTCCAGAAAACACCAGTACGGGAGAACTGGACTTGGGGATCGGTACAAGATCTCCATTGTCGACCGACACTCCGTTACGCATGACATGAACCTGCGCGTCGACACCGTACCTACTGAGCGTCTCAAGCTCCCGCTTGGTCGACACCACGATTCTTTCGAAGGTCGCACCGACTTGCTTCTCGTAATTCTTCAGTCTCTTGGCTTCCAGCCCGTACAACAAGGATCTCGGGAACCGGTGGAATCGTGCGTACTCGGTCCACTTCGCCGAGTCGACGTCTACCATGTCTAACACCCGTGGCACTCCCTTCAGCCCGGCTGCGTACGGTGCCATGCTCGAGCTGTAAGCAAGAACCAGATCGAATTCCACGGATTGAGTTCTCTTCTGCAAGCCTGCCGCCAACGAGCTATTCCAGAAATAGGCCATTGACAGAGGCTTGGAGCCCAGCAATGCCAAAGCGGTTTGCAGCCTGGCCCGCCGACGATCGATCGGGAAGACGTCCACCTCAGCGCACATGCTCCTCAGGTGCTTTTCCTGCCCCACCTCTTCTGCCCTCTTCGCCAAGGCAAAGAGATGTACCTCGTGCCGGCGACTCAGAAGTCGGAGCTCATGATAAGCGCGGACCTTATCCCCCTTGGAAGGTGGATACGGAAGACAGTGCGAGAGAAAAAGGATCTTCACGTCTGCAAGAAAGAGCCTAAGTCACTGAAGGGCCGATCATTGAGCTCCACGGCCCACTAGAACTGTGCGTATCGTGCTAGCCAGGATCGAGATATCAAGAAAGACTGACAAGTTCTTGATGTAATAGAGATCGTAGCGCAGCTTCTCGAGAGACTCCGCTACGGTTGCCGCGTAGGGAGCGTTGATCTGGGCCCACCCCGTCAAGCCGGGTCTCACCACAAACCGCTGCCTGTACATAGGGTTCAATCTCATCAGCTCATCAACAAATACCTGACGTTCCGGTCGCGGCCCGACAAGACTCATATCACCCACTAGGACATTCCAAAACTGTGGTAGCTCGTCAATACGCCATTTTCGAGCCCACCGACCAAGACGCGTGATCCGAGGATCGCTGTTGGTGGCCCAGACAGGTCCACTGACCTCCTCAGCGTTGGAATGCATGGATCTGAATTTGATTAGATTGAATATCCTGCCGTCCTTTCCGACGCGTTCCTGTCGGAATAGGACCTCCCCTCGACTCTCCAGTCTAATCGCGATAGCTACGATCGCCATCACCGGAGCAGCCGTGACAAGTCCCAGTGCCGCCAGACACACATCGAGGATGCGCTTCCACAACAAGGCCGCCGACGAGACGACGAACCCTTTCGAGAACACGAGCCACGACTTGACGCGCAGGCCGTCCATATCGATTTTCCCTGTGAGTCGCTCGAAGTAGTCCGCACCGCTCTCGACGTGGATCCCCTTCGTCTTACATTCCAGAAGAGCATCCATACTGAGTTTCCCCCGGTGGTCCTTCTGAGCCACGACCACCCTCGTCGCTCCCAGGCTGAGAGCCAAGTCACAGGTCTGGTTAGTCGAACCGATGACTCGAGGATTGACCATGCTTTGGCCTTGAAGCGCTTCGTCATCATCGACGAAGCCCACTACTCGGTACCCGAGATGCTCCCTCGCGATGATCTCTCTGGCGATCCCCTTCCCTGCATCGTCAGCGCCAACGATCAGGATTCGCTCGTTGAAGAAGTCGAACAGATGCCTTCCCAAAACCCAGACGATGAAGAATCTCCAACTCGTCAATAGCACTCCGGAGAAAATGAACGCCAACGCGAGCACTCCCCTGCCCATGAAAAGGAATGGAAAAATATAGTAGACGGCCCAGAGAGCAAGAATGGAAAACGTACAGGATCTCAGTATCCTGATTCCCAACTCCCGTTTTCCCAAGTGCTCACCAAAATCGTAAAGGCCATTGAGATAGAAGCAGATTATGACAACTGCAGTTACCACAGCTCCCCGTATCCAGAATGTCTGATCTTCGATTATCTGGCCGATGGGATCCGCAAATCGCAGACGGAACGCCAGGAGAACTGACAGAAAAAGCAGGCCGGTTTCAATCAGAACCGACACCGTTGCAGGTATCGACCAATATCTATTGAATAACCGCCACATCGTGTCAGTCTCGGCAGAATCTCAGCCCTTCGGCCTACCTGCTGAAGGTAAAAGTCAGCAGTGCCCACGCCTCCGTGGGAACGCCAGCCTTTTTAGCGGGACTAAACTGTGCAGAAGAGAGTACCTCTACAAAGCTCTTTTCGATCTCAGGATTCACTTCACCTGCCTGAAGACTCCGAACATCTACAATCTTCCCATCCCGATCCACGAGAACCTCGAAAGAGATAGCAGAGACGCCGGATATCGAGGCTTCCAGACTGTCCAGGAGAGGGCGGTCGAATGTCACCAGCACCGGTGGAATTACCTCACCTGAGGAATCGAGGAGCTCCACTCTGGGCTGGGTGGACCCCGGGCCTTCCAGACCAGCTGCGCTCGGCAGTTCGCTTGCCTGGTTGCCCGCAACCGTGGCCTCTTCAGCCAATCGACTTTCCATCCAGTTCTCTCGCAGGTAATCGCTGCCCGGGAATTGCCCTCCGTTGGCGGCAAGTCGCCAAAGGGCCCAACTGCCCCCCGCCAAGAGGAAAAAGAGAGTCAACAGCAGACCGACCAACGCTCTCGGCTTCCACCAGCGCCGCAATGCATTTGTAGGAGAGCCTGCGCTGGAAGCTTCGAGGTATCGATCGTAGGATCCATAGCTCGGATAATAGAATTGCTTTGACCTTCGCTGGTCGTTTAGGACGAGCCCGACGACCCGCTCCGGTTCGAGGCCGGCAAAAACATCCTCGAGCGACTCTTTTCTCGTTTGTCCAGAACGCGCCACCACCAGAACGCCATTTGCAAGTCCAGTAACCGCCTGGGTGACGGCCAACGCTACTGGCGGACAATCCACGATGACGATCTCGTATAGAGAGCAAGCCTCCTTCAGGATCTCTCCCAGACGCTCGCCGATAACCAGATCCTCGACCTCTCCGCTCTCACCCGCGACAAGCACGTCCAAGCCTGCTCCCCAGATCGAGACCACGTCCTCCTTCAGCGATCGCCTTTCACTGCTACGTAGAAGACCACCCAGGCCTGAGCTCTCAGTCGAGCTGACCAACAGTTCTTGGAGGGCCGGGCGCCAGAGATCGGCCTCGACGATCAAGGTTCGACGCTCACCCTTGCGAGAGACTGCCAAAGCCAGGTTGAGGCTCGTCAGTGTCTTTCCAGTGCCAGAATCTGCAGAAGTCAACGCCAGGATATAGCCCTGCTGAAGATCTTGGGGGATTTGCTTGTCCACCTGGAGAGCGAGATTACGGTATTGCTCGGCTCCCAACGACCTGGCTCCCAAGTTGGGGAGGACCGGAATTCCCTGCTTGAATGAGGCCCACCGCCCCTGAGTCCGGCCCCCTTCACGGGACGATGGATTGCTGTCGTTCGACTTTCTTTCTGAGCTCATGCGGACTCTCTATCTTCGTGACGGAAGTCGCTCTCCACGACCTCGCCCTCGACTGTTAGTCGTGGAATGAAGGTCACAAAAGCCACTCCTGGGAACGCCTGTTGCACGGATTTGACGTCCTCGAAGGTCTGGCTCATTTCCTCTCTTACGAAAGCAAGTCCTAGACCGACCCCACCACCGATGATCAGAGCGAATCCAAGAGTGACCAGTGTATTGGGATAGTATGGTTTGGCGGGCGGCTCGGCCGGTTGTAAGATCTTGAATTGTTCGCTCTGTTGCTGCCTCTCGAGGTTCTCTGCCAGCCGGGCCTCGAGCTGTTTGCCTCGCAATGACTGATATGACTTCCGGAGATTCTCGAAATCCCGAGTCAGCCTGATCAGCTCTTGCTCCACACGCGGTGTGCGCTCCAGGCGCACCTGATACTTCGCCATATCCTCGAGAAAGTTCTCCCGCTCGCGCTGCATAGCGGTGAGTTCCAGGCGCCGGCTCTGGATCTGTGCCTGAACCATCGGATCCACACCTGAAAACTCTGCGACCGGCTCAGACGCCACCTCGGTTTCTTGTCCGAGCAGCGCCGCGATCTGATTCCGGAGGCGGATCACTTCCGGATGCTCCTCTGTATAGCGACTCCTCGAGTCATCGAGCTGACGATTCAGCTCTTGGAGACGCACGACGCGAGCGGCAGGCGCATCCACCTCCCCGGTATAGTCCCTGGCCTGAGTCTCGAGCAACAGAACCTGCATCTCCACCGTTTCCCTCTGATCCTCATTTGAACGGAGTTGAGCCTCGAGCTGGGAAATCGCTGCGAGATTGGCTTCTCGCTGTTCCGGTACGCTGCCAGAGTTCTGTATGCGAAAGCGTGAGACCTTCAATTCCTGCTTCTCAAGCTGGTCGGCGATAGCCATCAGCTCACCCTCCAAAAAGGAAGTCGTTGTCGCTGCCTGGCTCTCTCGCTGCTTCAGGTTGTTCTCAATGAACAATTCAGCGATCCTGTTCGCTACCGCCGCCACTAGCTCGGGATCTCTGCCCTGGAAGAAGATGCGAAACACCCGTCCTCTCTGGACGGAGACTTTCAAGTCCCGACGCATCAGATGGACTGCTTGGGACTCTCCCCGTATCCCCGGGAGTTTCTGAATCAGATCCAGCTCCGCAATGACTTGCTGCAGGTTGGCTCGACTCATCACCTGCTGCTCGATTGTCTTGAGCCGATCCTGTAGCCGCCCGGTAATGGTAGTTCTCACATACTCTGAGGGTACTTTCTGGGGCTCCAGCATGACGATCGTGTTGGCACGATAGATCGGTGGGATCATGTTGAGGGCAACACCGCCGATCGCCAACCCCAATAGCATCGGTACCAGTACCCACAGTTTCCTCTTCCACAACCGCCGGATCAGCTCGAAAATGGCAAAACCTTCCATCTCTCGAAACCTCACTCCTCTCGCGTTAAGACTCTCTAGATCTCACAATATACGTTACTCGCATATCGTAGAACCTTCTACTGGGTACAAAAAGTGGGACAATTACCTTTATCGACTTTCCAGTTCAGCAGACGCCTCCAGCCATACTAAGAGGAAACCTTTACTAGCGCAAAGTCCAGAGAAAAACTGTTGCATTACCATAAGGCTATTTACTCACATTCTAAACCACTAGATTTCACGCATCGATACGCGGATGATATCCACTCCTATCACGGCACCACAATAGTGTCCCCAGCCTGCAGGAGAATGTTGTCGCTTGGCGATCGGCCGGAAATAATCGCTTTGATGTTCACCTGAATGTGTTGCTGCGAAGAGCCAGCATGACGGATCACCAAGACCTGATCCTTCTTGGCGTACTCGGTGAATCCACCGGCCATCGCAAGAGCCTGCATAATAGTTGTTGGACGTAGCACATCGTAAGCCCCAGCCCCACTGACCTCCCCAATAACGTAGATCTGCAGCGAGTTGATCTGGTTTACGATCACCGAAATCCCAGGAGCAGTTACGAATCTTCGATACCTCTCTTCTAGGAGAGTCTGAACCTCCGAGGGCGTCAAACCGGCGACCTTCACCTCTCCGACCAGCGGCAGGCTGATCATCCCGTCCGGTTGGACCTGCACCTGCGCCGACAGTTCCGCATCCTTCCAGACGGCGACTGTCAGAACATCTCCGACTCCGAAGACGAATCTCGCCTGCGCCTCAGCGGACGACTCTTGGGCTTCTGATGGTAGTGACACCAGAAGGCCGAGTGAGCCCGCAATCAGCAATAACTTCAAAACAGTGGTTACACCGACGATTCGTTGACCCCTCATTTGTCACATCTCCTTGACCATTGAACCATTTCTGTTCGTCCTCGCCCACGAACCAGGGAGCAATTGCTCGCTGCGCCGACCCTATTGGGCCCGCCAAGCTCAGCAACTCCGGCACCAAATCGCGGAGCTGAACATTCTAACTTTAGCTCTCCTCAGCCATTGACTCTAGTACAAACTCGGTCCGTGGGAGATGCGAGTTCCGTTGACCACCCCAAAAGCGAGTTCCTGCAACCCATTCTCTACTCATGAACCTCCGCCAGACAAATAGCAATACCTTCAAATGGGTATAGCCTTCGGATTCCAGCGCGGCCCAGATCCCCGTGCTACACTTTTTCGGTTTCTTGGGCAGGAGAACGGTGATAAAAGGGAATCCTCAAGTGATACATGGCAGACTGTTTGCTCGTGCCACCGTTGCAGTCGTGATACTGAGTGCCTGGGTCGATCCGCTCTCCAGCCAAAGGCTCACCTTTGACCCCAGCGCTGCGCTTACCTACAATTACACTTCCAACATTACCTTTGTCGAGGAGGATGGTCGATCCGATTACTTCTGGCGGCTGCGACTCCTCTTTCCGGTTGTCCGTACTACCCGAAACGGTTCGGTCAGCTTTGCCTACAGCCCTCAGATCACCAGCTTCCAGGACGTCTCCGAGCTCGACTTTGTCGGCCATCGGGCTTCTTTTGGGGTGGTCCAACGACTTAGCCCTCGGTCATCTCTCGGCTTCAATGCCCAATATTCGCTGACTCAAGATCAGGGCGACCCCGAGAGTATTCTCGACCCGGACCTGTTCGTCTTTCCAAGAGTTGATCAAGAAAAAGGCCAGGTCTCACTCGATTATTCCTACGATCCCACAGTGCGTTGGGGCTGGGGCTTCAACATTCTGGCTGCTGATTGGAACTTCAAGCCGATCGACGATTTCGAGCAGGATCCGGAGCCCGAACTAGTGCTCGAAGACAAGCAGGAATATCGCTTTACAGTGCGGACTTCGCGGAGAATCTCTCCCCGATCGACGGTCGGTATCAGCTATCGGTATCAGATGTTCAGAAACAAGGAATCCCTGGACGAAAACGTCCATGGCGTATCGTTTAACACCAACTATTCCATTAAAGAGCGACTGACCACCGATTTTCGTCTGGGTGTTTTCCGCCGCGAGTTCGAAGATCCCCCCGATGCGACGCTGGAACCTCGAGAAGCCACCAACGGGATCTCGGGTACCCTGGGCCTGACTCGGAATTATCGCCGGATCGGCTTGCGCTTTTTCGTCACCCATACCCCATCAGGTGGCGGTACCTTCAGAGGAACATCGGACAACACCGTGGCGCAATTCTTGATTAGGGTGCTTGAAAACCGAAAATGGTCCTTTAACTCATCGTTACGGTGGGCGCGGCGCGATCCAACAGAACTCGAGCAACCCACCGTGGACTCCTATTCCATACGCTTTAATATGGGCAGAACAATCTTTCGAGTGAATCGATTAACCTTGAGCTTGTCCTACGTCAGTCAAACCGCCGGAGGAGATAGGACAGATATAGCCGGGGCCAACATCGGCGGGGTCTGGTTTCCACTGGGGCGAACCCGTCTCGGGGGTGGTGGTCCTTGACATCTCGAGGCGATAGAGTGATCTTGCCGCTGGCTTGCGAGCTCAGGGAGCATTGAGTGCTCCAATTCCGATTCTGAACGAGCGGGAACCCCGACTCAGGTCGCTGACAAGAACCAGTGACCGTGACACCGCCGTTGGCGATTGCTGGGCCTGAGCATCCTCCCAGAATGTCTAATCCCCAAGCGATACGACTAGCGACTGAGGCGGATGCCATTCAATGGAACCGATTCGCCGAGGCACAGACCGGGGCCTCTATTGCCCATCTTTTTGAATGGAAGAAGGTCTTCGAACGGGCCTACGGAAGGCAGACCCACAACCTGTGCGTTTTCGCCGATCGCGAGTGTGTCGCCCTGCTGCCTTTCGTTCACATGCGTGGCCGCCTGGGGGGGAACAGGTTGGTGTCCCTGCCTTATCTCGATCAGGGCGGCATTCTTGCGTCGGAGTCCGCAGACAGGAGCCTATTGCAGGAGGCCTGCCTGTCCTTGGCCCAACGGCTGAAGGTCAGGGGTCTGGACTTCCGGGGCTCCTCACCTTTCGATCGCTCAGGCAATCTGCCGACAAGCCGATTTCGATTCCTTCTCGAACTTGGTGACTCTCGGGAGAGCCTGTGGAACGTCATCGGTCCAAAAGTAAGAAATCAAATTCGCAAATCGGAGCGAGAGGGCTTGAGCACTCGGAGGGTCGGGGTTGATCAGCTCGGAGACTTCCACCGCATCATGGCCAGGAACATGCATCGTCTCGGTTCACCAGTCCACGGCCTACGATTTTTCGAGTCGATCGCGAGCGAGCTTCGAAACCGCTTCAGCCTGTACTTGACATTTGACGAAACCGGCAACACCGTCGCGGGGGGTGTGGCTCTCCGGTTCAAGAGCACCGTGACAGTTCCCTGGGCGTCCTCACTCCCGGAAGCACGCTCCAGCTGCCCGAATCACTCTCTCTATTGGCGGGTTCTCCAGGACGCTCTGGAATCCGGATCCAAGATCTTCGACTTCGGTCGTTCCTCGCAAGGGACTGGGACGTTTCACTTCAAGAAGCAATGGCGGGCGCAGACAGTGCCCTTGCAGTGGACCTCGGTAGACACGTCAGGCAACCCCGTTACCGAGGAGTATCTCGACCCCAGACAAAACGCGGGTCTCGCAAGAATGTGGAGTCTGATGCCCGGCCTTCTCGCCGATCGCCTGGGTCCTGTCATCCGGGGCCGACTCTCGAACTGAGTGGGAGGCTCAGTCGGGCCGCCGCGTCTGCTCGAGGAGCTGTAGAACACCTTCCTTGAGCTCATAGAACTCCTGTGACGACATCGACGCGGGATACCGATCTTGCAGGCTGCGCGGAATCGGCCTGCCATCCACGTGAACCGGCACTTTGCTCGAGACCAAGAGGGCAACCTGTTCTCTCGACCAGCCGTTTCTCAACTGCAGTAGTCGGAGCAATTCACTGTCCTGGGCCCCTCGACGCAGTGCGTGCAACCGCAGGGAAGCGATCGCCTCCCCATAATCAGAGGTCTGAATGATGAGGGCCGTTCGCTTGGGTTTCAAGAGGGCCTCCTCACCGCCAAGCGACTGCCAAGGCAAGACGCCGTCGAGGTTGCCCAAGTAGGAGCTCAGACACCAGTAGACCGATCGCCAGTTGCTTTCCTCTACTCGATTGGCGCTGCCATAGGCGTACAGAATCGCCGGCATTCGCAGCTTCGAGTTGCGATGCAGTCGATGCAGCTCCGGCTTGGCACTGCCCACATAAGCGGAGTTCATGATTCCATCCGATACACTCCCTTGCCACGCGAACCTCGAGACATCGGCGCGATAGAGGATTGTCGCTCGTGGACGATTCATCTTCGCCAGACCCAGACGGAACAGTTCCTGATACCACCGCTGTTCGTAGACCTCCGGATCTTCCACAGCCGAACGCACCAGACGCCCGAAGAAGTTGAGTGCGGCCCAATCCAGGTACTTGAATGGCTCATCGAGCTCCCAGAAACTGTAGCCGTACTTGGACTTGTTGTTGAGGTATACCTGGAAGAGAGTGCGATTCCAGCCCTTCTTTCTCAAGTGCTCAACAAAGCTCTGCACGGTATTGCTGAACGCTTGGGAGAATTCCTCATCGAGAGACTCATCAATTGGCCGAGCCAAAGTGTCATGGCGGAGTTTCTGTTCCCGTGATTTCGCGGTCAAGGGCACTTCCGCACCGGGGTCGTAATGCTCGCGAAAATCCTTGGGCCAGCCCTCGAACAGGGGCAAGTAGAGAACCGGCACGGGCACCCCTCGGCGGGGATTGTCTTTGAACCAGGATCCATCAAGCAGGCCGCCGAGGTTGCGGTCGAACTCTGACCAGTCGGCTACGCGACCCTTCGCATCGACCCTTGGTGCCCAGTCCTTGTGCACCGAGCCCTTCTGTGAGTACGGAACTCGGTTGATCGTAGAGCGGTGATAGTGGGCTAGGCGAAAGCTATCGATGAACCGGTCGCTTCCTGCCCTTCCCGGGCCGCTGTAGCAGTTGAGCTCTACGTTGAAGAAAACCTCGTCGGGAATTGTGACTTCGTAAACCCGAATCATCAGGGGCAGCGATACGGACCCACCTTTGCAGCTGATCGCGATCATGCCGGAGTATTCTCCGGCGGCGGATTCACCTGAGACGAAGTAGTCGACCGTGATGGCCTGGAGCTTCTGATCGCTCACCACGTTGTCGGGAAACGGAACGTCGAACTGACCCTTTAACGGAATTGCATACTCAGCCTGCCGTCCGACGTACCAGTTTCGCCACAATTTTGCCGCGCTCTTGTCGATGGTCCCAGGGCCCTCCAGAGATGGAAGTCGAATGCGGCACCCCGAGACCCGGCCCTCAAACACCAGCTGGAAGCTGACGATCTCTCCTCGGGCTGCTGCCAAGCGCACCAAACTTTTCGCCCCATCCCAGACCGGGTTGCCCTGACTGAAGTCTCCCTGCGACTCTTCACCAATCAGCGACCCCGTCACCGGGTCGAGCTTGGTGACCTCCGGTACAGCCCAGATTCTCGCGCTCCCCACATTCGGAGGCTCACCTCCCTCAGGGTGAAAGGGAAAACCGGGCAACTCAGCAGCGACCAAGGGAGCGCTAGTCTTTCCGGCTCCTGTGGCCCAAGACGAGATATTGCCCGCGGTATCGACCGCTGCAACCTCCACCGCAATCATCGTTTCTGGACGCTGGTCCAAAATCGGAAAGGTCATCTCCCCACCGCCGCTAGGAGGAAAAGGAATCTGCCATCGCTGAACCTCCGAATCACCTATCCGAAGCCGCAATGCAAAGGCGTCCCTAGGTACTTGCACCGTGATCTCGGCAGCTCCCTTGTTGGCGGATGCCCAGCCTGGCGCGGAAGACAGACCCAGCACTTTCGGTGCCTCGGGTGGCGTGGGATCTACCTCCCCCGCCATAACCTCCAAATACGGTCCCTCACCCGACTCCCGACTCATTACATAATTGTTGGCAATCACGTCCGTCGAGCCATCCATGAGAGCGAGGCCGTAGCTAGCACCTGAAACAAGAGCCTGGACCAACCCAACATCAAGCTCCCCACGCAACCAGCCATCGCCTATTGGCTCGAGCTGACCATCGAATCTCAGAGTATTCCCGTTACCGAACGCAACGTCCCATACCCTCGAGTTGCTCCAGCCCCAGCCCTCTCGACTGAACGAGCTCTCCAGAAAGGTGGCACCATGCCCTTCTGAGTCTTCGCCATATCCGCGAGACTTGCCTTCGACCCAATCATGGCTGACGGTGGAGACCGTCAACCATCGGAGATCAGAGCCGCCATTGAGGCCGAACTTCTGCCCCCCAGCCGGCTTCAAGTAGAGATAGGCGCTGTTGACGCTCTTGCCCTGCAGTTGTGTGACGTCGAAGTCCACCAGACCGAATTCCTGCCATACCTTGAGCTTGATCTTGGTGGCAGCACCCATGTTGAAGTTTCGTTCTTCTTCCACTGCTGAAAGCCACACGTCGCGCGTCGCTTCGCAGCGCACGAATCCGCCTCCCTCCGTGGGCCTGGAATCGGCACCACAGCTCACCAGACTGACCAGAAGAAGACACCAGAGTAAGTCGGCTCCGTCTTGCGATCTTGGGGCGGCACCTGGCGATGTTCGCGACGTCAAGCCAAACATGATTACCGACCTTTCTCGAACAGCCTCGGACTATTCGGCTAGAAGGGAATCGTAAATATCTCTGATCCTTTCCATTCGACTGGCGAAACTAAAGGATCGTTCGATGGTCTTTCTGGCTGCTGTGCCCAGCTGTTCACGCAGATCACTGTCTCGAGCCAGCCGGCCTATCCCGTCCGCCAACGAATCAACTGAGTTTGGCTCCACCAGCAGACCATTCGTTCCATCCTCTATCACACTCGGTACCCCTGACACTCGGGTGCATACGGTGGGCAACTCCATCGCCATGGCCTCGAGCAGGGCGTTGGGAAGCCCTTCTCGGATACTACTGAGAGCAAAGATGTCCATCGCCTCGTAAAGCGGAACCAGCTCTGAACTGTAACCAAGAAACGATACGTTGTCGGTGATCTCGAGGTCCTCTGCTACCGTTCTGAGCTTTCTTCTTTGGTCGCCATCGCCGACGATCCAGAGCTCGATATCCAGCCCGGAATTCACCAGCCGATGGATCGCCCTCATCAGCGTAGGAAGGCTCTTTTCTGACGAAAGACGACCCACCACCCCAACAACCAGACGGGTAGACGAGATACCTGAGACAGCTTTCGCTCCATTGCTGCTGCGCAACCTCTGGTACTCCTCGGTATCCACACCGTTGGGAACATACAGGCAGAGCTGGGGTGCGATTCCGGAGGCGAGACACTGGTCTCGCAGCTCCTCTGAAACGCAGATCACTGAGTCGAAGAACCTCAAAGAGAGTCGATCGATCAAATAGTACAGGGGAGTTTTCCAGGTCCGCTTGACCCACCCGTGAACTGTCGAAACCCGCTTCATCGCGCGGCCGTTTGGCATCCCAAGCGCCAACATGTTGCTCTTGTAGTCGTGACCGTGCCAGATCGCCGGTTGGTACTGGCCGCAGATCTGCCGTAGCCTGCCAGCGACCTTCCAATCCAACGGTCCAGAATCGTCGACGGGTAGCAAAGCTACCCCACGAGCTTCGGCACGTCGCTGAATCTCGCGAAACCCGGAATCGTGAGGATCCCTCATGTAGGCACACAAAATGGAGTAGCCATAGTCTTTCAAGAACCGATCGGAATTCAGAATTGTCTTCTCTGGTCCACCGCCCCGCCCAGACACTACCCGCGTATGCAATACCACCCTGCTCCGATGCCCCTTCACACTGGTTGAGTTCATACCCCTTCTCCACAATCTCCAACCAGCCGTTTGAAGGTCTCCGCTTTGGTGGACCAGCTCTCAGAATCTAGGCGTCTTCTCGCTTCTGCCTGCTCAGACGGAGTGCCCGAGCGAGTCCTATGGACCACCTTCGCCGCGAAGGCCTCCGGCGAGCTTTCGACATCACAGGCATCTCTCCACTCCTCTACCGCTGGTATACAACTGGAAACCACTGGCTTGCCAGTCGCCAGGTACTCTTTGAGCTTGAGCGGCTGCATCGCCCGAGTGGCAGGAGAAATCGCGTAGGGCATGATGAGCACATTCGCCATCGCCGCGACCCATGGCAGGGCTTCGAGGCCGAGAGCGCCCGACATGTACACCCGACCTAGATCTCTGATCTCGCGCGGCGGGTTGTTCTCTGGTCCAACTAGAACAACCGTCCCAGTTTTCAGCAAGCCATTCAGTGCTTTGAGCCACTCGACATCCAATCGCTGATCGATGACACCCCAGAATACGACCAGAGGGTGAGCAAGACCTTGCAGGAACGCCGGGGCTTCACCTCGCGGCTCGAGCCAGAACTCTGGATCGACGCCATGGGTAAGAAGATGGGAAGATCGCCCAAGCGACTTCATTCGACGGACAAGATAGTCACTGACAGCGATAACCTCATCAACCCGCTCGACCAGTTCCCTCTCCATCAGCTCCAACGATACTTTATCCAGTCCTGGCCATCGACTCAGGTCGTCTACGCAGTAGTAGACCCACGAATCGACGGGTAGCCTTCCCACCAAATCAGCCACTATCGGTAGCGTCGTGACGCCGATCGCGTTTCCCGGCTGGCAAAGCTGAAGTCTTACTGCTTTATCGAGGGACCAGCAATTGAACTGGCGTCCGAGACGGGAGCGATAGCTGGGCCACATCAGAGGTTGCAGTACAGTCGGCTCGCCCGGTGCTTTCACACTCGAGGAAACCCCCGTAACCATCCAGCTGCGAAGCTTTGCAAAGCCACGGCGGACCGAATACCAATCTAGCCCAGGCCGACGGGTGCCGATCGAGTTGACCCAGTAGACTTCATAGTCGCCCAGCAGGTTGCGAATCAGGTGCTGACAGCTGGAAGGATGCCGACCCCAATCGTCGGAGAAAACCACGAGACGAGTTTTGCTCATTGGGTTGGAGCTCAAATTTGACTGTGAGTGTTCCATACGGTGATTCTTGAGCTACCGCTTGGCCAGACAAGTAGGGCCCTGAGAATATGACCATGCCGTATTTGAACTCAGATCAACAAGTCCTTATAGCGAATTCGACATAGGCGGTAGTCCTTAATGGGGCTTCAGATCGAGAGTAAACTCCATGACGCAGGCAACCTGGCAAGACTCAAAGCGGAACCTTGGATGCAGACTCTCCTCCTTAGCGAGATATTCCCTCCCAAAGTTGGCGGTAGCAGTCGCTGGTTCTGGGAGGTCTATCGGCGCATGCCGAGTAGATCGTACTCGATTGCTGCGGGCGAAGACCCCAGACAGCGGGATTTCGACGCAACGCACTCGCTGAGAGTTTATCGCTTACCGCTCGAGCTCCCTCCTGGGTTGCTCCGTCCTCGGAATCTCGCTTCCCATATGCGAACTGCTAAAACACTTGGGAACTTGGTGCGAAGTCAGCGGATCCAGATGATCCATTGCGGGCGGTGCCTTCCCGAAGGCCTACTGGCACTTTTCATCCAGCTGAAAACTGGTGTCCCCTACGGCTGCTTCGCGCACGGTGAAGAGGTCAATCCTTCCAATCTGGAGACCTGTCCCCCATGGTTCCGGCGTGCCGTGTACTCGAGCAGAGAGCTGGGGTTGCTAGCGGGAGTGGTGTTAAGGAGAGCCAACTTTTTGGTGGCCAACAGCCTCAATACTCGCAGAATACTGACTGAGAGATGGAACCTGCCCGCCAATCGCGTCCACGTGATTCACCCGGGGGTCGACACCAACAGGTATCGACCGGCGTTGAAGAGCCAATCAGATCGTGAGCGACTAGGTTGGGAAAACCGTCGGGTGATTCTCACAGTCGGCCGTTTGACCAAGCGTAAAGGTCACGACATCATGCTCGGCGCTCTAAGGGATCTCTGCCTTGCCTACCCCGAAATCCTGTACTCCATTGTGGGTGACGGTGAGGAGATCGGAAATCTGCAGCGATTGACTCGTGAGCTCCACCTCGAGAGGCATGTACAATTCCTGAACGAGGTCGACGAAGACCAGCTATTGCAGTGTTACCAGCATTGCGATCTGTTTGTTCTTCCCAATCGCCAAGTTCGGGGAGATATCGAGGGATTTGGCATGGTCTTGTTGGAGGCTCAGGCCTGTGGGAAACCGGTCATTGCAGGCGATTCTGGCGGTACTGCCGAAACCATGCGGGTACCCGATACGGGTTTGATCGTGCCGTGCGACCATCCGGCTCTTCTCGCGCGGACGCTGAACGAGCTACTTGGGGACCCAGCTCGACTCGAGGCAATGGGAACAGCTGCTCGAGATTGGGCCGTCACTCGCTTCGACTGGGATCCTCTGGCCCGGCAGGCGACTGCCCTCTTTGATCAGCAATCGAGGCTCAACACGAATGACATCTCTTGATGGAACGAGCACAGCTGGCGAGCCCTCTATTCGAGTTGGCTTCGTTGTCCACTCGATGCATGTAGCAGGAGTGGAAACGCTGGTATCGGAGACGATTTCCGAGCTTGCTCATCGCATTCAACCGACCGTAATCTGTCTTGACTCCATCGGCGAGCTCGGCCACAAGCTGCGACGATCGGGAGTGGATGTGGTTTGCCTCGACCGTCGGCCAGGTCTGGACCTGCGCGCGCCCAAGCGAATTGCCGAGATCGTCCGTGAGCACGGAATCAGAGTCCTTCACGCCCATCAGTACACGCCATTCTTCTATTCCGCTCTGGCACGCCTCCTCCCTGGTGGGCCTTTCCGTATCATCTTCACCGAGCACGGAAGGCACTATCCAGATACTGTTTCTACGAAGCGCCGCACTCTCAATCGTGTGCTTTTCTCGCATCTCGCAGACGAGATCAACGCATGTTCTCGATTCAGCGCCCACGCTTTGGCCGAAGTCGATGGCTTCAAAGGTCGAAAGATTCAGTTGATACCAAACGGCATTCGTGTCCGAGACTATGGGCCGACTGGCGATCGTGCCGGACAGCGCAAGCGGATGGGCCTGGATCCCGATCGGATCTACGTCGGCTGTATTGCGCGCTTTCATTCCGTCAAGGACCATACGACTCTCATCGATGCCTTCTCTCGGGTTGCGGATTCGCGACAAGACACCGAGCTGCTGCTGGTGGGCGATGGTCCCCTCCGTTCTGCACTGGAATCCAAGGTTCAACACCTCCAACTCACTGGCAAAGTACGGTTCATGGGGGTACGCTCGGATGTACCCGAACTGCTCCGGTGCCTCGATGTGTTCGCACTCACTTCTCTCAGCGAAGCGGCTTCGCTGACCGTGCTGGAAGCCATGGCGACTGCCATCCCTGTGGTAACGACTACTGTTGGAGGCAACCCGGAGATGATCCAAAATGGAGTGGACGGGCTCTTGGTGCCAAGGAAAGATCCCTCGGCAGCAGCGAATGCCATTCTGCATCTCTTGGATCACCCTGAGGATGCGAAATCGATGGGCTTGACTGCGAGGAAGAAAGTGCTGCAGAACTACACAATGAGCACGACTATCGAGGCGTACCATGACCTGTACCGGAGCCTGAATTGAGTCGGACGCTCCGGCTGGAGGTACGATTCCTGTGGTCTGCGAGCTTCGCGAGGAGCCCATGAACAAGAAGGTGGCAATAATGGAGACTGTCAAGCTGCTGGCTCGTGCTGTGGCCGCCATCCTGGTGATTCCCTTCCTGCTGTCGTACTGGGTGCGCTCGGCCTGCGTGGGAAAGGACCGCGCCTTCTTCTCCTCCAGCCAGATGTTCGCTTTGTTTCCGGGTCTGCCTGGACAGTACCTACGGCGAGCTTTCTATGTCCGTACCATGGAGAGCTTTCACCCGACCGCTGTGGTCGAATTCGGCACTCTCTTCTCTCGCCAAGGTACACGACTCGCAGAGAATGTCTACATCGGACCCATGTGCCATATTGGACTGGTCGATATCGAGCCGGACGTACTGGTTGCCTCGAATGTGAGCATCCCCAGCGGTCCCAAGACGCATGGTACCGCTGATGTCGACCGTCCCATTCGCGGTCAACCCGGCGTTCTTCAGCGGGTCCGGATTGGCACTGGCGCGTGGATCGGTCTATCGGCAATCGTGATGGCAGATGTCGGTGCGAGAACTGTGGTCGCCTCGGGGGCAATAGTGACGAGGCCTTTGCCAGCTGACGTCGTTGCTGGCGGAGTCCCGGCAGAAGTCATCAAGAAGCGAGAATCATCAACTGAAACAACTGTATGAAGAAACCCGAGAACTCCACGTCATTCCCGCCTCGGGCCACCGTCGAGCTCCATTGCCGGGCCGGGGACCAGCCAGAGGGGGTTGAGCGGGTCAACGAGCCCGTGACCTGTGGCGTCCCGTGGCCAAAAGGCAGTTTGTCAGACTCAGAGTTGCTGGCACTGGAAGATGCAGCCGGCCAGGCGGTGCCACTCCAGGTTCGAATCTTGGACCGTTGGTCAGACGGCTCTATTCGCTGGACACTGCTCGACTGGCTGGCGAGCTCGGTCGGAGAAGGTGTTTTCAGACTCAAGAGTGCGAAGGGCAGTTCCGATTGGACCGAATCGACCTCCTTGGACGTGGACCTTTCCTCCGATCGAAGCTCCATTGTTGTTTCCACTGGACCTGCCCAGTTTGGCCTTCGCAAGTCCAGTCAGTTTCCCTTCGACTCGGTCGAAGAGGCAGGCCGATCGGTTATTGATCCTGAGGCCACCGTACTCACTGCGATCGATCAGGACGGGCGCGAGTACGTGGCTGAGATCCAAGAGCTCGAGATCGAGGAGCAAGGACCGATAAGGGTCGCCATCCGCGTTGAGGGTCAGTTCGTAGCCACTGGGGCTTCTCCACTCTTGGACTTTCGCGCTGTTCTTCACTTCTATTCGGGTTCCCCTACCGTACGATTCGAGCTGACTATCACAAACCCTCTAGCTGCCGCCCACCCAAATGGCCTGTGGGAACTAGGCAGTGGAGGCTCTGTGCATCTCCACGATGTCTCGCTCCAGATCTCCTGTCCAGGCCCCTCGAGCTCGACGGATCTGCGTTTCTCCATTGACCGCAACACGCCAGCGCATCGCATAGCACCGCCCTTGGAGGTCTACCAAGATTCCAGTGGCGGAGATAACTGGCGAAGCCCTGTGCATATCAATCGTTTTGGTGAGATCCCGGTGTCTCTATGTGGGTACCGACTCAAATCACCAGAGGGCGAATCCACGGGTCGACGTGCCTGCCCGCTTGTCTCTCTGCAACGTGACGACAAGGAGCTGTCGTTTTGCATGAGGTACTTCTGGCAGAACTTTCCCAAAGCCCTGCAGGCAACCGAGGACTCAATCAGGCTGGGACTGTTCCCGAACCAGTTCTCGGCTCTCCACGAGCTACAAGGTGGCGAGCAGAAGACCCATGAGTTTCACATTGCGTTTGGTCGCGATCGAGTTTCCGAAGTGCCTCTTGACTGGGTTCGCAATCCGTTCATAGCCGGTGCAAGCCCGAAATGGTACTCGCGTGTCGAGGCGGTTCCTTTTCTCCTGCCGCGAAGCCAAGACCTGAACAAGACTTACCACGCACTTATCGACGAGGGGCTAGAAGGCGATAACTGCTTCGAACGCAAGCGTGAGATCATCGACGAATATGGTTGGCGTAACTTCGGTGACGTCTATGCCGATCACGAAGCAGTGTTTCACCAGGGATCGGAACGACTGGTCTCGCACTACAACAACCAGTATGACCTCATTCTGGGCTTCGGAATCCAGTACCTGGGAACAGCGGATTTGCGTTGGCTCCAATTCATGGATCAGCTGGCTCTGCACGTTGCAGATATCGACCACTATCACACCGAGAGTGACAAGTCCGCCTATAACAATGGCCTCTTCTGGCACACCGTCCACTACGTCGACGCCGGTAAGAGCACTCATCGCTCCTATCCTGCTGCGGAAGGTGTCTATGGAGGAGGACCTTCGACCGGCAATCTCTATACCGCGGGACTCCTACTCCATTTCTATCTGACGGGCTCCTCAGTCTCTCGGCAAACAGTGGAGAGCCTGGGTAAATATGTCATCGACGCCGACGATGGACGCAAGACCATTTTCAGACACCTCGATTCCGGGTTTACAGGCCACATATCGGAGTCGGGCTTCGATCGTTACCACGGCCCGGGCCGAAGTCCGGCAAATGCTCTCAACGCGCTCCTCGATGCAGCCCGTCTCACTAGAAACTCGGCTTTCCTTGATAAGGCCGAGCAACTCATTCGGCGTTGCATTCATCCATCCGACGACCTCGAAGCACGCAACCTCTTGAATGCAGAGAATCGCTGGTTCTACACCATGTTCCTGCAGAGCCTGGGCAAATACCTGTATTTCAAGGCAGAACGTCTGGAACTGGATCGAATGTACACCTACGCACGTGCATCCCTCCTCCACTATGCACGCTGGGCGGTCGAACACGAGTTCCCGTATCTCTCACAACCGGAGATTCTCGAGTTTCCAACCGAGACCTGGGCGGCTCAAGACATGAGGAAATGCGAGGTCTTCAACCTCGCAGCTCTCACCACGAGTGGTGAAGAGAGAGTGGTATTTCTCGAGCGGGCTCGCTACTTCTTCGATTATTCGACCCAGACACTTGCCGAGATGGAGACCCGGACACTTGCCAGACCACTCGCTTTGCTGCTAACGAACGGGTTCTCCCAGGCATACTTCGACCGCAGGGACGAAATCCCTGCTCCACCCGACTCGGCAGCCGAGGATTTTGGATCGCCCACACAGTTCGTCACTCAGAAGGAAAGAGTCAAGAAGAAGATCGCAGTTCTCTTTGTGATAGGGGTCCTGGGCCTTTCGACCCTAATACTGCTGGCGGTTCTTAGCTAGCAGCCTATCGAACTGATCTATCTCGAGGTCTCACTGAAATGCCTCAACTGGTGACTCCATTGTCAAAGGTCGCAGCCTCGTGAGCAAGCTGCTGACATTCTCCGGGCTTGACGGGGCCGGTAAAACGACCCAGATTTCGAGCCTCGTCGAGTATCTCTGCACTCGCGGTCTGGCGGTGCGGCAGCTGACGATGTACGACGATGTCTCGGTGGCCCGTCGAGTCAGGCAGTTTATCGGTCGCCACAAGAGCCCGAAGACGGCCGCAAGCCCCGCCAGGTCGAGAGTCGAGTCCACACAGGAATCCCAGTCCCAGATGATGGAATTTCGATACGACAAGAACCGGGATGACTTCTTTACGGTGCTCCTCCGCCAGTTCGTCTATCTGATAGATCTCGGTTCCTTTCTTCAAGTCCGCAGGCGAGTCAGCGACGGCTCCGACAATTTCATAATCATGGACCGTTACTTCTATGACTCGCTGGCCAACTTGCTGACGGCTAGCTCGACGTCCCGTCACTACATTCGGATGTTCTTGAGGATTGCACCACAACCAGATCTGCCAATCTTGCTGGACATAGATCCACAGGTGGCCTTCAACCGCAAAAGAGAGTACCCCCTCGAATACTTGGAGCGACGCAGATGGGCCTATCGATCGATTTTTTCGTGGGTAAGCAACCCATTGGTGGTGGATGGTGGACAATCACCCGACCAAGTTGGTGAGCTTCTGCTCAGTCGCGTGCAGGCCCTGACTGAGAAGGAAAGTACGACATGAACGATTCGCAGCCGCCTGATTCCAAACGACTCGCCACCGCGATTACTCGTCTGCTACGACGGCGGCCTCAGCAAGGAGATCTGGACCTGCTATCGGACTGCCTCCTGCGACAGCCCCAGCGCCTGCTCGAGATCTGCCGAAAGAACGTCATCCCCATCCGAACATTCGAGGCGCTCAGCGGTCATGGAATCTCTCTGCCAACTTCGATTCAAGACTGGCTGGTTGGCGAGCGGAAACGCGTCCAGCAGGGACTCGAATTGATCCAGAGCGTCACCGAACTCTTCGACTCGCAAGAGACCGCTTTCATGGTCATCAAAACGGGTGACCACTACCCGGACCAAGGACACGATATCGATCTTTACCTCGACCGCGACCCAAGTGAGATCGGACCCGTGGTGCAGTCGGCCTTCGAGGCCAAACTCGCCGATCGTTCATTCAGCGAGGCCATGGCGGGAAAGAGGAACTTCAAGATCGGTCATCTTGCACTGGAAGTCCATTGCAGACGCCTGGGTCAGGTTGGCGAGCATCGTCGACTCGCGACCGAAATTTTCGACCTCAGATCTCGCGACAACATAGGTGATGTCACAACCTGGATACCCTCATCTGAGGGGCGATTGATATTGGCGATGCTGCAGCGCGTTTATCGCCATTTCAATTTTCGGATTTGTGACGTCATCAACGTGGCCCAGATTGTCGAGAGTAGTGAACTTTCCGCGCAACGCCTCGACGTTCTTACTCGAACTGCAGGCATTCGGTCGGGCGTTGAGCTTGGAGTTGGCATGGTCGAAGACCTTTTGGAGAGGCTGGAGGTACCGCTATCCAGTACAAGCTATCCTGGTCATGCCGTGGCTCCCGAGCAAAGTCTGAGCTTTCACAGAGATTTCTTCCGATTCTCGCTGAGCTCAGTCGTGCCAAAAGTCTATCTGTGGGAGTTCACAAGCTCGCTCGGAACCGGTGCGGTCGGCCAGGCAACTCGTCTTTCTTTGCTCGCTGCCCTTATGCCCATAGTCGGATTGAATATTCGCCTGGCTCCGGCAATCCCGCTTTGGCGTCGGCTCTGGTAATCGGCATGAATAAGTCCCTTGTTCAGGATCTAGACAACTATCTGCTCCTGCACTCGCAGCGTATCCTCAATTTGTCTTTCACACCCACGGAGGTGTCGATTCGGCCTCACGAGACTGTATGGTTCGCCAATCTTCGATCGGGTGATGAGACTCGAGATCTCGTTGTCAAGGAGCAAAGCAAGTACGGAGTCGGAGGGCTGGAATCCCTATTCTCAGTACATTGCCAGCTGCGAAAGAGGATCCCATTTGTCAGCGACAGGACCGTCGAGTTCCTCGGTATCGATTCCGACCGCTCATTGCTTTTTCTGGAAGCGGTCCAAGGCCTATCATTGACCGAGCTCCTTCAGCGATCATTCAGGCAGCGGGCGCCAGCATTCTTCGCCGCAGAAACTTTGGATCAGCTTGCCAGAGTGCTCTCGGCGGTCCACGACCTCGAACCGACTGACCTCGGGCTCGCTCCTGCACTGCGGCCGTACGAAGAACTCCGAATCGATCTCCAGAAGAAGCTAGAGGATCCAGCGATCAGCCGTTGGCTGCCGGCCCGCTATCGGCGGCTCGATTCCTTCTATCGGCGACTTCAGGAGCCACTCTGGGACGAGTCATCTGAACGACTCTTGTTTGCCGACCTACAGCCCAAGAACATCCTCGTGCGTCCTGACGGTCGGATTTGCCTGATCGATATCGACTACTACCTTGGGCGACCAGCCTGGAACCTTGCCGGAACGCTCGTCAATCTCGACTTGCTCGCAATTCGCCGACCGACAGGTCCGTCCCTGAGAATCACCGCGAATTGGAAGAGGATTCTCGTCGACTCGTATATGGCCACCCTATCCAGTGACGGCCGGCAGATTGCTGAGGAGCTTGTATTCTTCTATCCCTGGTCGCTACTTCGCCTATACCGTCAGCACCTCCAGCGCCGTGCCTTCATGAAGCCGTTCCTGTCATGGTTCTACTGCCGGTTGCTGACGTACTTCTTCAGCGAGCTCGAAGGTCGTCCTGAGACCGCTCCCTACTACTCGGGTCTCAAGGTAGCCCTCGACTGACTACGGTTCCGACGTAGTCTTCACCCTCCCGCCTGCCAACAACTCGTCGTAGAGAGAGAGCAGTTCGCGTGCCTGCACGGCAAGTGAGAAATGTGCCGCAATTCTCTCTCGGGCTTGCTCACCCATCTTCCGGCCAGTTTCCGGATTGACTATGAGGCGCATAACCGCGTCCGCGAGCCCGGCTGGATTCCGCGGCTCCTCGAGGAGTCCCGTCTCGTGATCAACGACGATCTCAGGAAGTCCACCGATGCGGCTGGCCACCACCGGTCTGCCAGCTGCACCAGCTTCCATTGCCACCAGACCCAGGGGTTCTTCCCGAGAAGGAATCACCACCAACTCGCACAAATGTAGTAGCTCCCAAACGTCTGATCTGAACCCAAGGAAGCGACAGATTTGGCTGATACCGAGCTGGGCCGCGAATCTCTCCATTTCGACTCTGTAGCTGACCCCTGCTTGTTTATCATCGCCGACGATCAAGAATCGAGCCTCGGGTCTCGCTGCGGAGACCTTCTGAGCCATGAGCAGAAACTCCCTCACGCCCTTGATCGGAATCACCTGGCCAAAGAAGGCAATGACCTCAGTGTCAAGGTCGATCCCGAGATTCGTCGCAAGCTGCGCGACGGCTTCGGGCTGCGGTTCAGGTCGAGCTTCGAACCCGTCGTGGATCACACGACAACGGTGATCCGGGAATAGATCAGGACATTGATCTTGCACATAACTCTTCATGTAATGAGAGGAGAACACCGCAAACTCGAAGCCATACTTGAGATGCCATCGGATACCACTCGCCGGATACGAGAATCGGATATGGCACACTCTTGGGAGCCCCAACCACCTGGCCGCTAGTCCACTTGCCGGGAAACCGGCAATATCATTCGCATGAACTAGAACCCCGCGCAGTTGACGATAGGCCAACGCCAGACGAGTAACCGACAATAGGAATGGGAACGGCCACATGCGGTGAGGATCGGGCTGCGCGATCCGATCGAAACTCTCACCTGCAGCTTCAAGAGCAGAGGGAAAATCTCCCTCACAGCCAGCGATGATGTGAGGGGTGAACCGTGACCGATCCATGGCGCGGGTCACTCGCAACAGGTTCCGTTCGGCACCACCGACAAACGGGCTACGGCTGACGTAGATCAGCGTCGATCCGCTAGTTTGGAGCCCTGAACCGGGTGGCTTTCTCAATTCCTGCTCATCCCGAGAACCAGTCGCCATACGTCTTCGATTTTCCCGACTTGTAGGGCGGGAGAGAAGCGCTCACGGACCCTCACCGGCGCCACCTCAGACACGCGCCCCTTCCACTCGGGATCCCCCAGAACTCTCACCACGGCTTCGGCCATTGATGCGGGGTCCCTTGCTGGGACCAACAAACCGGTCACCCCATCTTCGATGATCTCGGGTATCGCCGCTGCGGCAGCGCCCACGACGGGAACACCCACGGCATTGGCCTCGATAATCACCCGTCCGAACCCCTCGTTCAGCGAGGGGACCACCAAAACATCGAGCGACCTCATGATGGTCGGAATGTCGCTGCGGTGGCCGGCGAATCGAACGACGTCAGAGATACCAAGTGTGGAGGCGAGATTCTGCATCTTCTCGAACCAGCCACATGGCCTCACCGGGGAATCTCCTCCGACAGCAAGAAACCGCACCTCCGGCAACCGGTGGTTGAGAATCCGCGCCATTTGCAGGAAGTACTCGACACCCTTCTCGGGCCTAAACAGGCCCACGAAACCCACCAGGGGGTGTTGTTCGGGGAAGAAGTTGGCTCGACAGTTCGGTCCAGGGCCAAAGGCATCGAAGTCGATAAAATTGTAGATGACGTGAATCTTCCCGTCGGCGACGCGACCACGCAGAGCCTGCACTGTGGCTTGCGAGTTGCCGATGATCGCGTTAGCCGAGCACAGCCAAGGATCACGAGCGTGCCCCTGACTGATCGGCGACCGGAGGTGAATCACAGTCGGTGCCCGCACCAGCCGAGCTCCGACCAGAGCAGAGGATCTCCAAAGACCGTAGTCAGGGAAGTAGACGAGCGAGATCGTCTGTCTCCTGATGAGTGCTCCAAAAGCCAGGACCGCTCGAAGGAATCGCCAACTCCTCTCTCCAGGAAGCAAATCGCAAAAGTCCGCAGGGACGCCGCGGGCCTCGAAATGCCTGCTACTGCTCCCAGGCGCTGGCAAGACAGCTGTCAGATCAAAGGCTGTCTGATCTCGATGATCGAGGACGTCGAGAAGACTGTTGAACGATCCCCCGAAAGTTTCTGCATACCTGTAGACCCAAGCGACGCTGCGCTTTTGTACTTGCGATCTACTCTGCATCCCCGCTCGCATCGGCTATTCTCGGTTCTCAGGATCCGAATCGAGGCCCGTCGATAGAGGTCCATTTGAACCCGCTCCCGTCAGTTTGGCAATCAGTGAACGTACATGCGATAGCACAAACGTCTTCCACATTTTGGGGTTGGTTCTGTCGAAGTGCAGCCCGGCGCGGAAGGCCTCCATCGCCAGGTCGAATTCCCCAGCCCGCCAATAAACTCCGTAGCCAAGATGCCAGAAATACTCCTTGGCCAGTCGTCGGCAGAGTGCCCGTCGTTCGGCTTCGTCAAGGCTTTCCGTTGCCAAGAGATCCTCATAGCCTTCGATGATCTGGAGGCGAATTCTGGCGCTTTCCGTATCGGTCTTGGCGTTCGCCAGCGATGAATGATCGCTGTGGACTCTGTAGATCACGTGAATGTTGTCGAAATAACCAAAGGTACAACCCGCCTTCGCTGCCCGCACCGCGAAAAAACGATCTTCGCCATTGCGGAGATCGCCTCGGAATCGCACTTGTTCGAATATCCGACGTCGGATCACTGACGACTGCAATCCAGAATAAAGCCCGTGCTCAATGGCACAGGTCACCAAGTTGGCGTCGACGATGATCCTCAAGCCGGCACTCGCTCTGGTCTCGAGCCGGCGAAACACCTTCGGCTCGCCGCCCTCCACGAAGCGATTGGCAACGAGGACCTGGCCAGTACTGGCGTCTACGGCACGGTCCGGGCCGTAGACCCAGTCCACTTCCAGGTGTGTCTGCAGCGCGGCCACGCAATCGAGCAGATGGTGAGACATCCAAATGTCGTCACTATCGTAGAACGCGATGAACTCGCCAGCGGCGTGAAGTAAACCTTTTGCGCGGGCAGCATAGGCCCCCGCGTTTTCTTGCCAGACGATTTCGACGCGCTGTCGAATCCCTTTCGTTCTCTCGCGAACAAGCTCGTCAGTCCCATCTGTGCTGCCGTCGTCAACCAGGATCAGTTCCCATTCCTTGAAGGTCTGACCCTGGATAGCCGCGAGTGCGTCGGGTAGAAAGGCCGCTCGATTGTGGCAGGGAAGGACGACACTAACTCTCCCACGAATCTCCGGCTGGGGAAAATCGATCACGAAAAAAGCGCCTGTTCGAAGGACCTCGGAGATCGCATTGGTATTGGATGGTAGCGCCGTCGGACTTTCGGTGTCGAGCGGTAATTCTGGTTGGTACCAAGGAACAGCTGCTGTGGCAGCCTTCACCCTCGGTTTCGAGCCGTCGAGTTAGGATTACACGGAGTTCTTCTGCCGATCGCTTAAAGCCCGCTTCTCGTTTGATGCGCTATCTACCCGATTTTGCCCTGCAGGCTCTTCATCGACTCGATCGTCGGTACCTCAGACGGCGCCTCTATCTCGCCTACCACGCCAACCCCTCTGGCTATCGTCGGATCCAGCAGATGACCCAGAATCCAATCGTCATAGGAGGGTGCGGTCGATCGGGAACAACGCTCCTGCTTTCTGTTCTCTCCTGCCATCCTCACATTCTCGCGCTACCAGACGAAACTCAGGCCCTCTGCCCTACCGCCTACTCCCGAGAGCCGAATCCGGCGGCGGATTTTCGGCTCGAGTTCGTGATTGATGCCCTCCTGGCGGAGGGCTTGCCAGAGAGTGCAACTCGATGGTGCGAAAAAACCCCTCGCAATGTGCACTACATCGGCCGGATTCTCGACTACCTTGGTCGCGGGGTCAGATTTATCAACCTCGTACGAGACGGCCGAGACGTGATCACCTCGGTTCATCCCGACAAACGCAATGAATACTGGGTGAGTCCCGATCGATGGCTGGAGGACGTGGCCGCAGCACTTCCTTACGAGGATCACCCTCAAGTCTTGACAGTTCGATATGAAAATCTCACAGGCGACTACGAACGGTGCGTGCGGAGGATCTGCAGTTTCGTGGGAGAGGTTTTCCACGACAACTTCCATGGATATCCCAAGACTGCTACCGTGCGCTCGAGCAACGCCTGGTTCAGCCCGGCCCAGGCTATTCACCGGCGCTCAATACGTCGGTGGGAAGACGACACTCACAAGTCGCGGATCGGGACATTTCTGAGCACTCCGAAAGCTGTGGAACTGCTTCGCCACTACGGCTACATGTGACCGCCTTTACCGACTCCTCGGCGGCAACCACGATATAGTCGCCACTCTTGCCGCAATGAAATGAGTAGGGGAAAAATCTTTCGCCACCTTCTCCGCTACCTGAGAGATGTTTGGCCGTCGTTCCTCATCTCTCTGGTTCTCTTGCTTTTGGTAGCCGGCCTCACTGCCGCCAAGGCCTGGATCATTCAACCAGTGGTCGACCGCTTCCTAAGCGGTGCTTCGACTGCAGATGATCTCGTTGTGCTTTGCGCTCTGGTGGCCGGGATCCTCTTGAGCCAAGCGATTCTCAATTGGTCTTACGCAGTAATGGCGCGCCGTGCAAGTGCCAATGTGGTTCGCCTGATCCGAAATGATCTCTTCTCTCACTTGTCAAAGCTCAGCTTGGGTTACTTCGTGTCGCGACCTTCGGCCGACCTGGCGAGCCGCGTCGTCAACGATGTAGGAGCCTTCGAAGCGGCTGCGGTCGGAGCCATTCAGAATCTTCTGCGGGACTTCGCAACAGTGGGGATGCTCTTGGGAGTGCTGCTGATCAAGGATTGGCGGCTCGCCCTCACCTGCCTAGGCATCATCTTGGTTTCAGGTCTGATTCTGAGACATATGAGCGGCAGAATAGCCGGATTGGCACGTCGAGTGCAGGAGGTCGCGAGTGGCCTGAATCGACAGCTGATCGAAATGGTTGGCGGCATCGAAGTCGTTCTCGGCTTTGGTCTGAAGGAGCGATGGGCCGAACGGTTCCACAACCTCACGCGCACTCACTGCAACACCCAAGTTCGTGCCACCAAAACGAATGCATCCTCAGTTCTGCTAGTGCTTATCGTCGTCGGAGTCGGAATCCCGGCCATTCTCTTCGTGACGGGTCGAGCTCTCTTGAGAGGAGACATCTCACCCGGGGATTTCGGTACCTTTCTCGCCGCGATGTATCTCATGCAAGCGCCGGCGCTCAACATTAGCAATGCAGTAGCGAATCTCACTCGAGGGATGGCTGCAGTAGGTCGAGCATTCGAGATTTTCGATGCGTCACCAGATGTTCTCGATCCCTCGGATCCCGTTGCTCTCCCCGATCGGCAGCTAGATCTTGAATTTCGAGACGTATCCTTCGAATACACCGATGGTCTACCGGTCCTTAGAGACGTGTCCTTCCGGGTAGAGCCCGGTGAACTGGTCGTCATCGTCGGGGACAGCGGCTCCGGGAAGTCGACCATCGCCAAGCTGCTCATGCGGTTCTACGACCCAACTGGTGGCAACATCCTCATCTCGAGAATCGGCCTTGATCAAGTAAGTCGGGACCAGCTCTATTCTCAGATCGGATACGTCTCGCAGAACGTGTTTCTGTTCGACGAGAGCATCGAGTTCAACCTCAAAGCCGGTAGGCCGGACGCCTCGGCGGATGAGATCGGCGAAGCCCTCCGATTGGCCTGCGCGTCCGACTTCATCAATGAGATTCCAGGCGGGCTCGACGCCCAGGTCGGAGAGCGCGGGATCAGAATCAGTGGAGGTCAGCGTCAGCGGATCGCCATTGCACGTGCCCTGATCTCAGAAGCCAAGCTGCTGGTTCTCGACGAGGCCACAAGCGCCCTGGACATGGACTTGGAGCTCCAGATTCTGAGGAACCTGGCACAGGCGCGCAGAACCCATACCATCGTCGCCATTTCTCACCGCCTTAGTCTGGCGAACGTCGCCGATCGTGTCCTGGTTCTCAAGAGCGGAATTCTTGTCGAGCAAGGTCCCGCTTCGGCTCTGGATAGACAGGATGGGGAGTTTGCCCGTCTCAGAAGAGCGGCAGGGGCTACCTTGACGACCGAGTCGGACCTCTCTGCCGAGCCAGAACCGCAGCCAGTCAAGGATCACCCCTAGGACCCGCTGGTTAGCCAAAGACATACTGCAATGGACAAGTCGATCCGTGTGGCATTCTTTCGACTCCTAGCACTTTATCTGCGAACGACGAACTTTCAGCTTGGTCGATGGCGGTTTACCCGTTACGCCTACGATATGGCGAAGCGACTCGGACCGAGCCTCGGTCGCCGGACTGTAAGCACAAAACTCGGGTTCAAGATGGACCTTGATCTGACCGACTGGCTTGGCCAGCATGTCTTTGCCAGTGGCGTGTATGAGCCTTCCACGTCACTTCTCATCAGGTCCCTGCTCGAGACCGGAGACGTGGTTATCGACGGCGGGGCCAACGTCGGTTTCTTCACTCTGCTGATGGCGCGGAGGGTCGGATCCAGCGGCCAAGTGACTGCATTCGAGCCAGTGCCGGATCTCCGCAATCAGCTACTAAAGAACCTCACCTTGAACGACCTCGGCAATGTTGCCGTTCGCAGCGAGGCGCTCTATGACAGGGAAGGAACTACCGAGCTGGCAATTGGCCCATCGGGCCATTTGGGCACGTCCTCGCTCCGCCCGGCACTCAAGTCCCCAACAACAAAAACAATTCGTGTTGCATTGACGCGATTGGATTCCGTGACCGATCCAACGACTAATGTCAGGCTGGTGAAGTTGGACGTAGAAGGGGTCGAGATCTTCGCTCTTCGCGGAATGCGACAGGTCATCCAGCGGTGCCGGCCTGATCTGGTGATCGAAATCAGCCAAAAGTTCTTTGCAGAACTGGGATACTCGCCAAGGGAGGTGCTCCGATACCTCGAAGAGTTCGGTTATCGGGCCTTTGAAATCACTTGGGATGGTCTGAGACCGTGGACCGAAGATACAGAGGGTCTTTCGCCCCAGTTCAACAGTTTCTTTACCGTTCGGCAAGAGCAGCTAGAAGATGCTGCCATCTGCCCACGGATCTGACTTCTCGCAACGTTTCTGATCACTCCCCGTGATCTCGAACCATCTCAATGATCCACTTCGCGACCAGGGCTGTGTACTCCTGTCGCGGGTGCAGATCGGCAAAGTAGTAGCTCTCCAACGGCTCCCCAGTACGGTCAAGATGCTCAGAGAAATCCTGTCTTATATCTGCCACCCATATCCCATCCTCGCGAAGCCTCGCCGCCAGCACATCCACTTGCTCGGGGAACCCCGGCTTGAGCTGCGGCAGAATCACGAAAAGAAAGCTGCCTGACCCGGACCGCACTTGTTTCTGCATCGCCCTTGCGATGCCAACGACCAGCTCGATCGCGGTATCGTCAGGGACCCACGTACCGGCGACTCGCTGCAGTATCCGGGATCTCCCCATCAGGTTCACCCATATGCGTGCAAGCCGCGACGGCAGGGTCTCATCGGCTCGACCCAATAGAATCGGCTCTCCATCGCGGAGAACAAAGCGAGGTCTGGTGGGTTGCGCAGCAACGGTCCATGGGGGCAGGGCCGTGCGCCGAAAGTGATCGTCGATGAAGAAATAGATCGCGAGCTCCGGCTCTAGACCGGAGGCGATTTTGCGCTTCAGGTGAATCAATGCGTCCGCGGCTCCGCCACTGCGAAATCCGAAAGCAAAAACCTGTTTCCCAGAATCGTGGCTTTGCAGGTGATAGGCAAGCGTCTCATCATCTTCGAGACCTTCGCCAAACGCGAAAGATCCGCCAAAAAGCACCCAGCTCGGACCTGAGTCCGGACGGTTGGGCACCGCGCGGCTACCCCATTGATCGATACGGTACTCGACATCGAACGCCTGCGTACCGTCTTGTCTCACTTTACGCGCCTTCGCATAGCCCGTGGGAAGTAGCTGGGCCAGCGCCTCTCGATCGGGCATCTCAATCTGACCTTGGAGGGTACCGCCACGGATCGCCTTGGCCCCGTTCCCTGCCGATCGACGGCTCTCTAAACCCATAAAGACAAGCTCGGCGGTCAGCCAGAGAAGAAAGAGAGTGCCGGTGAGTAGTACAAGGCCTCGCAGCCACTCCCATCGTCCGGTCAACTGCACGGGAATCGAGATCGCGGAAAGAACAAGAGAAACCGAAACGAAGACCAGCAGCGGTGCAGCACGAAGACCGAGAAAGCTGCCGCCAATGACCAACCACAGCCCGAACGGAAGAAGCCAAGAGAGCCACCCACCACGGCTGCCGAGCAGCCATAGTGCGGCTCCGGAAAAGACCGCGACCAGGCCAATCAGGTCTGTGCGCGTGAGGATTTCTCCGGCGGCGCCCAACAGCAGCGCAGCCAAGGGCCATTGGAGCAGTACCAGGAAAACACAGCGGAGAATCCGGAGGCGGGTATTACCCACGCTCTGGTTCCGCAATCTCATCTCTGAAGTCATTATCTCCTGCGGTCCTTCGCATTTGGTTTAAAGACCAGGGACCTCCATCTATCACCCAGACAGTTTGACTGCAATCGGATACTGCATTGTATGCCACCAGCCAGATTCAAAAGACTACAGCTTCGCGCTCAATTCAGACCCCCGAGGCCTTTCACCTTCCGACCGGTTCTCACGGTAAGAATAATCGAGCAGAAAGGGCATCCCTGCTGGGAACTAGAGTGTAGAATGGTATTCTTTGGACCCCACTTATCTGGTCTTCTGGAGCTATCCTGGTGCTGTTGGGAAAGACCAAATCGCATAGACAGCCAGGCAGATTGGGCCGTCGTGGTCTCTCGGGTGAGGGATCCTGAGTGAATCAGACTGTTCAAAGCGCTCCTGAGCGACGGGAATCAACAAATCCCACTTGGCAACGTACCGCCTCCTGGGTGTGGCTGGGGCTTGCAGTGATCGTCCTAGTTGCGGCGGTGTTGCGGCTCACCGGTATCGGGCAAGGGTTGCCTCATGTTGTTGGCTCCGACGAAGGGTTCGAGATTCACCGGGCTCTTCGGCTTGGAAAAGGAGAGTTTGACTTCGAGAGAGTTGGCAAAGGTGGGTATTTCTACCTCCTCTTTGCCGAATACGCCGGCTATTTTGCGTGGTTAGCCGTTACGGGCAAGGTATCTTCTGCAGCGGACTTCGCGGCCCACTTCGCGCGTGATCTGACTCCTTTCTGGCTGATTGCGCGGGTTTCCACTGCTCTTATCGCGGTGGCCATCGTAATCCAAGTCTTCGTTCTTGGGCGCCGAATGTTCAGCGCGACTGTGGGCCTGTTCGCCGCAGCTGTCTTAAGCATCTCCACGTTGCATATTGCTCATAGCCATGTGGTCAATGTGGACCTTCCCATGCTGCTGCTTTTGATCTGGACCCTACAGATCTGCTACGAGTGGGCCGACCCCGATTCCAAGGCCCGACCGGTAATGCTGGGGGTCGTCTTTGGATCAGCGGTGATGACCAAACTGCCTGCAGCTGTAGGAATCCTCCCCATTCTGGCGGCCAACTGGCTACGCTGTAGCAACCAGTCCTGGCGTCAAGTGTTCTTTAGCCGAGATCTCAGGATTGCTGGCCTCGCTGCAGCCGTCGTCTATTTCTTGGGCAACCCTGGAATGGCCCTGAATTTGGGCAAAATCTCGGGCATCTTCATGCGCGACATCATGGGAATTCTCCCCGCCGATGATCTCTACGCCGGGTCCACCTCCCCTTCCAGTCATTGGCTGTTCTATTGGCACAGCCTGGTGTGGACGATTGGACTTCCAGTGGCGGTTCTTGCTGTCGTGGGGATGTTCTATGCACTCTTGAGGCGAACTCGAGCCGACATCATACTGTTATCCCTTGGGATTCCGTATTTTCTAACAGTTGCGCTCGCCCAATCCCCAGACCACTCCTATAGCTGGTACGTGTTGCCGCTGACTCCGGTGGCCGCTATCCTCGCGGCGAGAGTGGCCTTCGAGATTGTCGAACGATTGCCGGAGTCCCCACGGCTACGGCTCGGCTTCGTGTCGGCGATGACAGTAATCTTGTTGATTCACCCGGCGGCTCAGACAGCGTCCTGGCTACGCCGATACTCGAACATCGACAGTCGCCTTGTAGCTCGACAGTGGATCGAAGACAACATCGCTACTGGAGCCAAGATTTTTGCCCTCGGAAATCCGATCCGAGAGCAGTCCGTGTCCGTTCCACTCCGAGATTCGCGCGAGAACGTCTTGAGGCTGATCGAGGAGGTTGAGGGAGAGTCCAAGGCCAAGGCTGAATTCTTGAGACTTCGTTCTGAGTTATCGCAAGGTGTTCCGTACAACCTTGTGACAGCCCTCCATTCCGAGCCCGTTCAGACTCTGCAGGCTTACGAGGCCCTGGGCGTGCGATATTTCGTCCTGACGAGCCGTTTCTTCTGGCCCGAAATCGCACTCAGGGACACCAAGCACCCAATAGGGATTTCTCAATCTCGAGTTGCGCTCTTTGAAGAGCTGAACTCGAATCCCGGCGTGCGGAAGATATTCTCAGTTGATGCGACGGCTAACAACCGACCGGGACCATCGATAGAAATCTACGAACTCGAGGTCACTGACCACCGATAGGACCAAGAGCTAGGGCACACATGTCGACCAGGCTGCCAGGTCCCCACTCTCGAAACTGTCCATAAAGATCCCTGACTCAGTGACGAGGATCGAAACCGTCCCAGGTCCGTCGGCAACTTGGCCGTCATCGACCTGGAACGAGAACTCGTCTTGACCAAGGTAGTCGATGTCCGGCAAGTACACAAGATCGGGAGCCACCCCTGAGAGCCCACCATGAGCGGGCTGTGTCAGGACCGAAAAGACGAGGATGTCCCCATCCACGTCGCTGGCAGACAGCGTGATCCCCAGTGCGACGCCGGGCAGGGCGGAAACGGCCTGATCGAGCGCCATGGGTGGATCGTTGACTGGATCGATGGTCAGATAGACAGTACCCCGATCACTGCCACCTCTGCCGTCATCCACCCGAAACTCGAAGCTGTCAGAGCCCCAGTAATCGGGATTCGCGGAGTACATGACATTGGGAGGGATACCTGCGAGCTCACCGTATGTAGGCGAGGTGTCGATCGAGAACGTCAACGGGTCCAGGTCCACATCGCCGCCCGTGAGGGTGAGAGCGACGGAGCTGTCCTCCAACATGCTGACGTTCTGATCGTGTGCAGTTGGCAGAGTGTTGACTCGAATCGTAACGGTAGCGACGTTGGAATCCGCCAGGCTGTCGTTCACCGACCAGTCGAAGCTATCATCACCGACAAAGAAAGCGGCGGGAGTGAAAGACACCAGCCCCGTCGTGTCTATGGAAGAAACGCTGCCGGCGATTGGGGGTCGAACAACGCTGAATGTGTTGGGCCCCGGACCATCGGTGTCAACAAAGGATAGGTTGAAGGTGAGTATCGTATCGGGGGCCGTCATAAGTGTCTGATTGGAGGCCACCGGTGCGACATTGCCGCTACCAGCGACGCTTTCGAGTATCAGCACCCAATCATTGTCGTCCGGAGCTGTGAATGAAATGACCCCGCCACCGGTCACACGATTCTCGTTCAGTGGAGGTGAGTCGTTGCGTGGGTTAGACCACCGAACATCGAACAGCCTGTTGTTGGAAGCAAGATTCAGACTTACCGTGCCACCCGTTGGCAGGTAGGCAAGATAGGCTTCGCCCGCTTTCGACAGCAGATAAGCATCACCTGCGTCAACCAGTTCGTTGGCAGGATCCATCTCCCAGAATGGCAACTTCTCTACTATTGCCCGAGCTCGCTTCACATCCGCGAGAATGGACTCGTAGTCGGTATAGCTTCCGAGCGGATAAGTTCTCACCTCCAGCATTCCACCACCGGTATAGACCGACCAGACGATGTGGCGTACTAGCTCAGCGTCTGGGGTCACCCCATCGCTTTCGAGAGGTGTTTTATCCCCGGCCTCGTCGACTGAGATTGGGATGATGCGCCCAGATTTCTGAGAGTTCTCACGCCAGGCAATGATCACGTCGTTCATTGGATTCGCGGACGTGTGCAAACTGGTGAGATCAAAGAGTGCGTGCCCAAGAAACGGCTCCCAATTGCGCTTGCTGCCCTCATGATGGACTGTAAGTGGGTGGGAGTAGGAATCGAGACTCCTCAAGGTTCCGGCGAACTCTTTGATGTCGTCCGGATCCTGGTAGTTCTCGTTGTACTCTTCAGCTAGATTCCAGATCAGACCATTGTGGTGGCCGAATCTCGCTACCATCTCACGGTAGTAGAGGAAGCGATTGAAACCCGTCCATCCACGATCGTCTTCGAGTACGATGTGCAGCACCAGACCTTTGGCCTGAATGAACTGGAAGACCGACTCCCATACAGCGAGCTTGGCCAGGTCGAAGTGTTCCGAGTCCACATTGCTCCCGCTGATTGGGTCGTTTGGATCGCTCGGGGTGGGATCCAGCCATGGATAGACGTTTCTTCCATCTCCACCAACGTTATTGGTCATCAGATAGACGCTGTTGATCCCGTGATCTGCTAGGAACGTGATGGCATCCTCTTCGGTAGGGAACCCGGCGGTGACGCCGGTCGCCAAGAAATCTTCTGGATCATCGACGCCTCCCTTCAGCCAGTACAACCCCTCCCTGAACCGAAGGAAGTACTCGCCGACCCATTCCAGACGCCCTTCGCAGCCGAAGTCGGGTAATCCACCGGCCTGGTATTCCGTGCAGCCGGTCCTCGCGACGACATCAAAACTCCCCGAGTACCCGTCCAAGAGCGGCTCTGCCACAAGGCCAGCCGGAACCGGATCCGCACTTGAGGATGCAAATGTCCAGGTGCCTATCTCGTCAGGAGAAAAACGTACCCTCCAGACGTTTCCGTCCATTCCTCCCACACCATCGCCGTCATAAAAAGCGGGTACCGTGAATGATCCACCTGTCGGACTCGAGAAGGTGACCTCGACGTGAATCTTGAACGGATTGTTGGTGGGGGCGAGACCCTGAGAGTCAGGTCCGATGAGATCGATCTCGACCTTCGACCACTTGAGAAAAGAGCCTTGAAAACCCAGGTCAATGCCGGCCCAGATAGATGACGGACCGGCAACCATCAGTGTCAGCGTCGCTGCCAGGACTGGTCTCAAGAAGCTCTTCACCACGGCCCTCCTACCGCTTTGATAGCTTGAGATGCCTTGGGAGATGGTCGGTTCAGCATTCCGCCAAGACCCTGTGGATCGCTGATTCGGGAGTCAAAATCCCGCTGTTCCGTCGCCGCTACATTATCGTGTATTGCGAAACGTAAATATCTGTCAATAAATAGTTTAGCACCACATCTGCAAGTCGAGCAGAGTATCCGATCTGGTCAATATGACTGTCTGACCGGCGATGGAGATCTCCAGCATTCGCACCGATGACAACCATATGGGTTCCTCGGAGTCCCAGCCTACGCCGAAAGCGGATAAAGGGATGCAGGACGAACCAAAACAAGAATGCTGGGGGAAACGTGACGACCGTCAATATGGCAATGAAGTATCGGGTCTTGTCGACTGATCCTCAAGCCCGTTCTAGGTAGCTGCCATCCTCGGTCGAGATACGAATCCGATCTCCGGTCTTGATGAACAGCGGAACCTGGACCGTGAATCCGGTCTCGAGCGTCGCTTCCTTCCTGGCACTGGTCGCTGTAT
>Ga0255055_10000172_pt1 | contig 49032 bp, 44 predicted proteins | sample JV7_2_27_MG_FD_188633 | JGI IMG/M metagenome (GOLD analysis project Ga0255055, IMG submission 188633) | Seawater microbial communities from Jervis Inlet, British Columbia, Canada - JV7_2_27 | ecosystem: Environmental > Aquatic > Marine > Inlet | place: Canada: British Columbia | collected... | reverse complement strand
ATTATGTGGTGAAGCCTTTTGACGTAGAAGAGCTGAAAATCATTGTTTCTCAAGGACTGGAAAAGATAAAGCTTAAAGAAGAGAATATTCTTCTTAAAAAAGAACTCAAGGAGAAATATAGTTTCAAGAACATGGTGGGCAAGAGTAAGAAAATGAAGGAGATTTACAGCTTGATTGAAAAGCTTGCAGCAACAGATTCCACCGTACTTATAACTGGAGAAAGCGGTACGGGAAAAGAGATGGCTGCCAGAGCGGTTCATCTTCTCAGCCAACGCGGGGATAATCGGTTTGTCTCTCTAAACTGCGGCGCTCTTCCCGAAAATCTGCTGGAGAGCGAGCTTTTTGGCCATGTGAAGGGTTCTTTTACAGGCGCAGTAGTTGATAAAAAAGGCATGTTCGAAGTAGCAGAGAAAGGAGTTTTATTTTTAGACGAGGTGGGAGAGATGTCTCCCTGGACTCAGGTGAAGCTCCTTGGGGCTATCCAGGATAAGAAAGTAAGAAGAGTGGGTGGGACTGAGGAAATTCCGGTTGATGTCCGGATCATCGCTGCTACTAATCAAAATTTAAAGAAGAGAATCGAGGAAGAAAAATTCAGGGAAGACCTTTTTTATCGCCTGAATGTCATTTCTTTTGAAATGCCCCCTTTAAGAGAGAAAAAAGAAGACCTACCGCTCCTTGTCTCTCATTTCCTCAAGAAATACTGCAAGAAGATGGAAAAAAAGATGAAAAGAATTGTTCCCGAAGTGATGAATATCTTCGAATCCTACCCTTGGCCAGGGAATGTCAGGGAGCTTGAGAACGTAATAGAAAGAATCGTCGCCATCGAGGATAGGGGAACAATAACAGAAGATAGCCTTCCTGAAGAACTTTTGAAACCCAATAAAAAGCCAGAAACCAAGCTGCTTTTTCAGCAGGGCTTTAACCTCAATTCACATCTTGATGAAATTGCCCGGGATTATATCAAAGAGGCTCGCCAGGCTGCGAACGGTAACCTCAAGGAAACAGCTTCTCTTCTTGACGTCAGCTACCGCACATTGAGGTACCTCATCGATAAATACGGCTTAAAATCTTCCTGAAAAACTCCATAAGAAGGAAAATTAAAGGAGATAATAGAATTTTGCCTGATAAGTGACATATTTTGTCAAAAGAGAGACAAAAGATGTCATTATGAAGTGAGGAAATTGAGCTATTAAATTATAACCTATTTATTTTCAATAAGTTAATATTTTTTTTTATTTGGCACAGAAATTGCTAAATAAAGATTGCACATTAAATTTTAATAATGTCAAATTTAACATTCTCTGGCGGACTAAAGTCGTCAGGGCCAAGGAGGTTTTAAATGTTAAAAAAAGTAAGAGGTTTTACACTGATTGAGCTGCTTATCGTTGTTGCTATCTTAGGAATTCTTGCGGCTCTTCTCATCCCCAACGCTATTACCGCCATTCAGAAAGCGAAGCAGAAAAGTACCATGAAGGATATCACTGTCATTTCCACAGCTGTCACAGATTTTGTTACTGATAACGGAGTCACTCCCACTCAAGATGGTACTTACACAGCCACCGCTGACTTCTATACTGGGCTTTCCCCCTTCTACGTCAAAGTTCTTCCCCTTACCGACCAGTGGGGTACCAATTATAATGCTTACTGTGGTACTGCTGTAGATGGAAATTATGGAATAACTGGAGCAGCTGGAGATGATTTCGTAATTGCTTCGTTTGGACGTGCCGGAGCCGCAGAAAGTTTTACCTTCAGTGCTACCAGCCCAGAAGCTGGGTTGTATGTAGTTAGCCAGTCAGCCCATTTCAACCGTGATTTAGTAATGTGGAATGGTTCCTGGATCCGTGCGCCAAGGACTGCTGCTGCAGGTAGCTAATTTCAAGCTAATACTCGCTAAAGTATTTTCCAAACTTGTAAGAGGGCGATACATCAAGCAGTGTATCGCCCTCTTCTTTTATCTAACGCTATTTTTACAATGTCATTGTGAGCGCAACGCGGCAATCTCAACCTTTTCTTACGAGATCGCATAGCCTATTCCGAGCAAAGCGAAGGAATCTTCTTCGCCCCTTGCCATGACGCTGGAAAAATTGCGTTTGTATTAGTAACCAAATGTAGTATAATTTTATCTCTGGATTCACTTTATAAAGAGGATTCAAATGTTGAAAAAAGCAAGGGGTTTCACATTGGTTGAATTACTCATCGTTGTGGCTATCGTCGGGATCCTCTCGGCGCTTGTCATCCCCAATGCCATCGTGGCCATACAGAAAGCTAAACAAAAAGAAGCGATGAAGCAAATTGTCCACCTGGCCACTGCCTGTGCAGATTATGTTACTACGGTTGGAATCGCCCCTGATTCTGGAAATCAATCAGGTCCTCTTCTAGTCAACAGCAATTTCTTAAGTGCTATTTCCCCTATGTTTTTAAGAGTGTGCCCGATTAATGATGCCTGGGCGCATCCTTTTCGAGTTTATACAGGCACAGCCGTAGCCTCGGTTTACGATATTCCAGCAGAAGGTATAGGCCGTGATGACTTTTTAATTGTTTCCTTAGGGCGAGACGGAGAGGACGGCGGAGATGATAGCTTTACTTATAATATCACTAATCCTGTATCCGGCATGTATCGGATAGAATCTATTGCGGACTTCAATAATGATTTGGTCAATTTGAATGGAGCTTGGCTTCATGCTCCACGAATAATGTTACGTGGTTCATGATTTAAATAATTTTTAGCTATACAGTCCCCTGGGGTCAGGCCTCCATAACTTCTATAACTTTGAGGTCAGGCCTTGTCATGGGGAAAAGATATTTTCCTGCCGCTTGCCCATATGGGGTCAGACCTTGCCATCGAGAAGAGATCTTCTCCTGCACACTTGCCTATATAACATTCCGGGGGATAAGGCCTGACCCCATACTTGACTGATTCCCGCTCTCCTTTTATTCAAGGACTTATGTTATAATCTCAGCAACAAGGAATGCGAACAATTGTCCTTTTGATTACATATGCTCTTCTGACGATTCTTCTCATTCCTATTCTTCTTTTCTGCTACCCGCTAAAGTTTGCTCAGCCTATTATCTTGGTCGCCAGGTGGGCTTTGTGGGTCGGGCAGAAAATATTGGGGATTCGCCTTGATGCTTCCGGAATCGAGAGAATAGACAAAAGAGTGCCCTATGTTTTCATGGCTAACCATCAGAGTTTAATCGACGGTCCTTTGCTTTATCTGATCATTCCTCAATTTGTTAGAGTTCTCCTGAAAAAAGAAGCTTTCAGGATCCCTGTTATCGGCCAGGCTATGAGGCAGGTGGGTTTTGTTTCTGTTGATAGAAAAGGTTTAAGGGGAGGAAAAAAGAGCATAGATCGAGCCACTTGGATGATAAAAGAGAAGGGCATTTCCTTCCTGATATTTTCCGAAGGCACGAGGAGTCGAGACGGGAAACTTCAGCCATTCAAGCGGGGAGGATTCTTCCTGGCGGTCAACAGCCAGGTTCCCATCTTTCCTGTGAGCATACAGGGAAGCTACGCACTCCTGCCTAAAGGTTCTTTTTTTGCTAAAAAAGGAAAAGTGGGCGTGATATTTCATCCGCCCGTTTCTGTTCAGGGATTTGACAGGAACAACCTCTCCCAGCTCATGGGTAAAGTCAGAAGCGTCATACAGAGTGGATTAGATTGAAAATTTTCAAGAAACTTTATTATTAGCCAGGAGGGAAGATGGATTATCAAAATGTTATCGAGGAATGGAGACAAATTGCCGGGGATTTTTTTGCAGCCAGGGGTGATCTTTTCGAAAAAGTGGTGAGCCTCTCGGTCGAAAAGCTAAGAGCCGGGCATAAGATTCTGATTTTTGGTAACGGCGGAAGCGCTGCCCAAGCTCAACATTTTGCTGCAGAGCTTGTGAATAAATTTCTAAAGGAGAGGGCTCCTATTCGAGCGATTTCCTTAACCACAGACACTTCTACCCTCACGTCTATCGCCAATGATATATCTTACGACTATGTCTTCAGCCGCCAGATAGAAGCCATTGGGGACAAAGAGGATGTTGCCCTGGGCCTTTCCACAAGTGGAAACTCACCCAGCGCAATGGAAGCCATGAAAGTTGCTAAAGAGAGAGGATTGCTGACCGTGGCCTTCACTGGAAAGGGAGGAGGAAAGCTCAGCTCTCTCGTTGATTATCTCCTTGATGTGTCTTCAGAGAGCACTCCCAGGATTCAGGAGGTTCATCTTCTCCTGCTTCATCTTTTAGCTCAGGAGATAGAGAAAAGGTTGGAATAAAACTCTTTACCTTGACCGCCAGAACCTCTCCCTGCGCGGTCTGGATTTGGATTCCTTGATTATTACTGGCTTCTCCTCCGCATCCGGGTCTGAAGGCCCGGGTGAAAAACCGGCAGAGCAGAGTATCATTGAAGCTTAAGACTTGGTGGAATCGGATTTTTATCCGAAAGGCTTCTTTTTTATGCCTTTTGCCCCTCGGTCATGTTATCCTTTTGATAGCCTTTTTGGTCCGGCATCAATCACTATTTGCGAGCAACCCCTTTTGAAGAGTTTAAAATTCTCAATAAACCGTGCCGCTAATGCATCATATTTTTTCCAATACTCGTCTTTTTCACCCCAGGAATTGGATGGTTCAAGAACATCATCGGGAACATCCGGGCAAACAATAGGAACTTCAAAGCCAAACAGCTTATCCTTACGGTATTCTACATCATTCAGCTTGCCTTCCAGGGTTGCATTAAGGAGGTTACGTGTGTGGCGAATACTAATGCGTTTACCAACACCGAATCGTCCCCCCACCCAGCCGGTATTAACCAGCCAGCATTGAGAATCGTGTTTAAGCATTCGTTGTTTAAGCATCTCGGCGTATTCAAACGGAGGCCGTACCATGAACGGGGCGCCAAAACACGCACTGAAAGTGATCTGTGGTTCAATACCAAGTCCGATTTCGGTTCCTGCTATTTTGGAAGTGTAACCGCTGATAAAATGATACTGGGCCTGTTCTGGGGTAAGTCGGGCTATTGGCGGCATAACACCGGATGCATCACATGTTAGAAAAATAATGTTCTTAGGATGAGAATTTACCATTTTCTCGGGTACTACATTGGGAATAAGCTCAAGCGGATATGAAGCACGTGTGTTTTCAGTAATTATGTCATCGTCCAGGTCAATCCTGCGAGTAACTGAATCGTAAACTACATTTTCTAGAATGGTGCCAAAACTTCTGGTGCAAGCATAAATTTGTGGTTCATGTTCAGCGGAAAGACGAATAACTTTGGCATAACAACCGCCTTCAAAATTGAACACACCGTTTGAACTCCAGCCATGCTCGTCATCACCAATTAGACTTCTTTTAGGATCTGCAGAAAGGGAGGTTTTTCCTGTTCCGCTGAGTCCGAAAAAAAGAGCCACATCCCCAGCCTTCCCTACATTGGCGGAACAGTGCATAGGAAGCACATCATCGAATGTCAAAAGGAAATTCAAAACCGTAAAGACCGATTTTTTGATTTCGCCACCATATAGGGAATTTGCTATTATAGCCATCCGTTCCGCGAAATTAATTACGATTGCCGTGCTGGTTCTTGTGCCGTCTATTTTGGGGTCCAGTTTAAAGCCAGGTACGGAAATTATGGTAAACTCTGGAATAAAATGTTTAAGCTTGTCTTGATTATTTGTAGTAATAAACATATTGCGGGCGAATAAACTATGCCACGCTTTCTCTGTAATAATTCTCGCCTGTATACGGTATTCGGGATCAGCCCCGGCGTAGCAATCCTGAACAAATAATTCTTCGTCCTGAGCAAAGGCCTGCACCCGTGTTAACAGTGCATTGAATTTTTCAACACTGATGGGACGGTTGTATTCACCCCACCAAATTTTGTCTTCGGTGGTTTCTTCCTTTACAACAAATTTATCTGCGGCCGCACGTGCTGTATGTTTTCCGGTATTTACCAGTAAGGGACCTGCATGAGCGAGACGTCCTTCATTCCGAAAAACAATTTCCTCATAAAGAGCGGATTCCGGCAGATTCCAGTAAACTCTCTCAAGATGAACCAGTCCGTGATTCTTAAGACTGTAGTCCGAAGCCAGTTCCTTGGCCTCTTTTGTGGCGGGTGTATTGAATTCAAGGTATTTGCTCATGTCCAATCCCTCACTAATTTGCGGTCACCGATATAAAGTTCGTTTGGAGAATTCGGATCTAATGCCCATTTCATACGTTCGACGCCTTCAGTGATGTCTTTTATTGAACCGCAGAAGCTTATTCTCAGATAACCTTCCATACCAAACTCAACTCCAGGCACGGCTAATACCAGAACCTTATTAATTAAAAATTCTGAAATTTTAGTTGATTCTTTTCCATAAACGCTAAAATCTGCAAAACAATAGAAAGCACCATCGGGTTTTGTGACTTTAATTCCCTCAAATGCATTCAGATTTTCTATCATAACATTACGATTGTTCTCTAAGGTTACCCGAAGGTTCTCTACACTGGATTGTATTCCATTAAGAGCCCCGACTGCAGCTTTTTGAAGTACTACCGAAGGTCCCGAAGTTTGATGTCCTTGAATATTGGTCATGACCTCTATAAGCTTTTTATTTGCTACTGCCCAGCCGATTCTGAAACCGGTCATTGCATACTGCTTAGAAATCCCATTGATTACAATTAGCTTTGAATTCTCTGATAAATCTTTGGCGTATTCATAGCAGTTAATCGGTCTTCTGTTATCAAAAATCAGCCGGTGGTAAATGTCATCCATTATTAGATATAAATCCCGTTTTTCACATAAGTCCACAACATCGGCGATGAACTCTTCCGAATACATTGCTCCCGTTGGATTATTGGGGCTGTTAATTAGGATTGCTTTTGTATAAGATCCCACCTTTTGTTCTATATCCTGAATTCTGGGATAAAAAGTGCCATCTTCGGGCAGAACGGGCACTCCAATAGCTCCGCATAACTTAGCCATCTCAGGATAACTTACCCAATATGGTGCAGGATAAATGACTTCCTCTTGAGGATTAAGAATAGCCTGCAATGCTACCATGATCGCCTGCTTAGCACCTCCGGAGGCCATAACATTTTCAGGCTCCACAAGACGATTATAATGCTCTTCTGTATAATGGATTATGGCCTTTTTCAACGCGGGAATACCATCAGCAGGCGCATATCTGATTTCCCCTGTGTTCAGATGTGCCGCTGCCGCCATAATGCCATCCATGGGTGCTTTGCTCTTTGGTTCGCCGGCGCCCAGATGAATGACAGGTTCTCCTTTTTCGCGAAGGATAGCCGCTTTTTCGTTTAGCGTGAGGGTGGGTGATGCACTAATTGTTCTGGCAATTTGACTTATGCTCATTTCTAATCCTTAGATTAAATAACCAATTTTTTGCAAAAATGAAAGATTGCCTTTCAATCCTTTTTTATCCTAATTGAATTTTAAAGCAATACATTGTTATTTGTCAAAGGGATAAGAATTTGGCTTTTATCGGGATGGCATAAAATGCATCTCTGACCCCCCCGATTTTCCCTTCCAATCATAGTGGGGAATTATAAATTTGGCTTCAAAAGATGTCAAGGACCTGGCTCTGTTACGAAAATTGGTTACGAAAATTGGGGCCAGGCTCCATTTTCGTTGACAAATGTTGCTTTCGTTGATACCTGTCTCCTTGATTAAGCTTCGCCAAGCAAAATTTGGGCCTGATAATAGGCGGGCTATTTTTTCTTAAGGTCCAGTCTTTCTCTAAAGTAGGCGATGGTTTTGAGCAGTCCCTCCTCTAAACCTATTTTTGGCTGCCAGCCGAGTTTTTCTTTGGCTAATGAGATATCCGGACATCGGCGCACAGGGTCATCCGAGGGCAGAGGCTTGCGGATGATCTTGGAAGAGCTTTTGGTGAGTTTGATTATTTTTTCGGCTAACTCAAGGATAGTGGATTCTGCTGGATTTCCCAGGTTCACAGGCTGTGTAAAACCTTCTTTATCCATCGTCAATATGAAAGCATCAATGAGGTCTGAGACATAGCAAAAGGAGCGTGTTTGAGTTCCGTCTCCGTAAACGGTGACTGGTTCTCCTCTTAGTGCCTGAACGATAAAGTTGCTGACAACCCTTCCGTCATTTATGGCCATCCGCGGGCCGTAGGTGTTAAATATACGGACTATTCTGGTGTCAACGTTGTTCTGACGGTGGTAGTCCATCATCAGCGTTTCAGCCACTCTTTTTCCTTCGTCATAGCAGCTTCGGACACCGACAGGATTGACGTTTCCCCAGTAACTTTCTTTTTGAGGATGAACTGCCGGATTCCCGTAAACTTCAGATGTAGAAGCGAGGAGGATACGGGCTTTTATCCTCTTGGCCAAGCCCAGCATATTTATGGTCCCCATGACGCTGGTCTTTACCGTTTTTATCGCATTGTTCTGGTAGTAGAGTGGTGAGGCAGGGCAAGCGAGATTATAAATTTTATCAACCTCTAAAAAGAGAGGATGGATGATGTCGTGGCGGATCAGTTCGAAATAAGAGTGGGAAAAGAGATGCCGGATATTATCTTTGTAGCCCGAGAAAAAATTGTCGACACAGACCACATCCGTCCCCCTTTCTAAAAGAGCGTCGCAAAGATGGCTGCCTAAAAAACCGGCTCCTCCTGTTATAAGGATTCGATTCATATTTTTTTCTCCTTTTTACATGTAAGCCATGAAGAGAATGCTCTTTTTTTTGAGGGCGTCCTTCTGCATTTGGGCTACTTCTTTTATTCCTTTATAGGCTAAGTTTAAAAGAGTGCTCATTTCTTTTCTTGAAAATGGATTTTTCTCTGCTGTTGCCTGTAATTCCACGAGCTGCTCCTTCTCTGTACCGACAACATTCATGTCAATTTCTGCATTTGAATCCTCGGAGTAATCGAGGTCAAGGAGGACTTCTCCTTCCACAATGCCCACACTGATGCCGCTGACCAGGTATTTGAGGGGCATCCGATCGATGATCTTTTCGTCCATCATCTTTTTCAAGGCGAGGGATAAGGCAAGGCAGGCGGCTGTTACCGAAGCTGTTCTTGTCCCCCCGTCAGCCTGGAGGACGTCACAGTCAAGGATGATAGTCCTCTCTCCAAGGACGCTAAGATCTGTCACGGCACGAAGTGAGCGCCCTATGAGGCGCTGAATTTCCTGACTTCGGCCCGAAATACGAGCATGTGTTCTTTCTCTAATATTTCTTTTTTCAGTGGAGCGGGGAAGCATGGAGTATTCGGCCGTGATCCAGCCAGTTCCGCTTTTCTTAAGGAAGGGCGGAACCTTCTCTTCAATTGTAGCTGCAGCAACGATCCTGGTTTTGCCGATCTCTATGAAAGCAGAACCGTCAGCAAAATCCAGATAATCTAGCTTGATTTTTATCGGTCTTAATTCATCGAAAGATCTCTTATTGGCTCTCATTTTCCCGTTTCCTTCAGAATCTTTGCATCCACTCGGGGAAGCTTGCTGAATTTTTAATTTTTCTTTCCTTACATATCAAGGATTTGACCATTTTCAAAATTCAAGCCTCCTCTTCCTCTGGCCTCGTTTTCCACCTGTTGTGGAACCAAAGCCAATAATCTGGATTCTTCCGTATCTGAATTTCTATAATCTTAGTGCATATTTGGGTAATTTTCAATACATCCTGGTTGTAATTTCCTTCCAAGGTGATGCTTAGAGGGCTGAATATTTTAATGTGATAGGCATGGGATGATGTAGGATAGCAAAATACCGGGATTAGAGGTGATTTTGTCTTGAGGAAAAAAGATGCCAGGCTTGGGGTTGTGGCTGCTTTCTTGCCAAAAAAATCGACAAAGACAGCTTGTCTTCTGAGAACATTCTGATCTATCAAAAAGGCAACCATTTCTCCTGCCTGCAGAGATCGAAGAATCTTTTTTGCTGCCTGATGTTTGTAGATGATGCGGGACCCATGGCTTGTTCTGAGCTTGAGGAGCTCTTTCTCCAGGAGCTTGTTATCCAAGGCGCGGGCAACGCCACTTAGTTTTCCCTTTGTGGTGAAAAAACTCATAGCGATTTCCCAGCTTCCATAATGAGCAGAGAAGGGGAGCACTCCCTTTTTTTCTCGAAGAGCTTTAAGCAGATTTTCTTCGCCTTCGACATTTATCAGGGCATTTATTTTCTCTTCTTTAAGTTGAGGAAGCTTTATGATATCCATGAGAATCTTTCCGAAATGCATAAAGGAGTTGCGGGCTATTCTTTTAAGCTCAGAAGGGGGCAATTCCTTTCCAAAAGCGATTTTCAGGTTGGCTAAGGCTATCAGGCGATGCTTTTTATCCAGGTAATAAAAGGCTAACCCTAAGGTTTGTCCCAAAGAGAGACACAGCTTCCGGGAAAGAATGGACAAAGGAGCTTTGGCTATTTTAAAGAGTGAAAATTCAAATAATTCTTTAAAACTTGCCATTTTAGAATATTATACCCAATTTTGGAGTAGATTTGATATTCTGGCGTAAAATTTATCCTCTACCTCGAGGTCGATCTTTAAATAAAAAACAGGGATTTTTTTAAGGCTATTGCTGTGAATAATCTTCAAGGCATCTTTCTCAGTAGTGATGATTGCTTCAGCGTTGATTTCTTTGTATTTTCCTGTGATTTTTTCGAGGGAAGATTTGGGGTAGGGATGATGATCAGGAAATTTAAAGAAAAACGATGGCTTTATGCCTTCCTCGTGCAGGGTGGATAAGAATCTTTCAGGCCGGGCTATTCCGCAAAAAGCGAAAACTTTTTTTCTTTTAAGCATTTCATCCGGCTCTCTCTCTTTCTCTGCTAACTTGAAGAAACCCTTATTTTTAACAGAGTATTCCAAGACGGTTGATTCAGGAAAGCGTTCCTTTATTCTTTTTTTTCTCTGAGGATCGACTCCTTTCTTCAGCAAAAGAATGTTGGCTCTTTTAAGGGAAGAGATAGGTTCGCGAAATGCAATTTTCTCTGCCGGAGTGTAAAGAACAATGTCCAAATCTCTGTGGAGGCGGCGATGCTGGAAGCCGTCATCCAGCACAGCAAGCTCGAAACCCAGGCTCTTTGCTTTTTGGCAGGAGAGAAGACGATTTTTACCGATGAAAACTCCGGCCTGAGGAATGCTTTGGGCGACCATAAATGGCTCATCACCGGAATCCTCCCAAGCAGCCAGAATGTTTTTTCCGTCAGAGAGAATGCCTCCGCTCTTTTCCCATCTCCCTTTATACCCACGGGAGATCAGGGCAGGTTTGAAGCCGTGTTTAATGAGATAGGTTATCAGATTTATGACTAATGGCGTTTTTTCTGTCCCCCCAAAGGCGATGCTTCCCACGCTGATAACGGACAAAGGTGCTTTTTTTGGTATTGATATTTTCTTTTTGTAAAACCAATTTTTAATCTGGCATCCTGAGCGGTTGAAAAGAGAAAGAAGGAATATGAGGAATTTCATCCTCTGGGGAATATACTATATTCGATTCCCTCTTTCAAGCATGGGGAACGTCCCCATTTTTGCTTTGACTTTTTTCTTTGTCTTATGTTAGTTTTTGCTTTCTATTCAAAACATAAAATGAGTATTTTGGCATAAGGCTCGTTCATCACAAGGATAAAGGAGGATATGATATGAAAAAAGGAATATTTTCGTCTAGGTTTCTTTTGGTTCTGTGTCTGGGATTGGCAGTGAGCCTTTTCCTCGGTGCGAAAAAAACAAAAAAAGAACCTGAATTTCTTATAAAAGAATCAATCCTTGACGGGATGAAATGGAGAAGTATTGGCCCGTCCAACATGGGAGGACGGATTGATGATTTTGCTGTTGTGGAAAGCAACCCTAAAATTATTTATGCAGGGATTGCCTCAGGAGGAGTGTGGAAAACCTCCAATAACGGTGTAACCTGGGAACCCATTTTCGACGACCAGGTTACCAGCACCGTCGGCGATGTGACCGTAGCGCCTTCCAATCCGGGTATAATCTGGGTTGGCACTGGAGAACCGAACAATCGTCAGAGTTCTTCCTGGGGAGACGGGGTTTATAAATCTACTGACAGCGGCAGGACATGGAAAAATATGGGACTTCGTGATACCCATCATATTGGTCGCATTGTCATCCATCCCACCAATCCGGATATAGTTTATGTCGCAGCCTTGGGGCATCTTTGGGGTCCGAACAAAGAAAGGGGCCTGTTTCGAACCATGGATGGCGGAAAAACCTGGACCAATACCAAGTTTATTGATAAGAATACAGGTTTTGTGGATGTTGCCCTGGATCATGAGAATCCAAATGTTCTGTATGCGGCAGCCTATCAGAGGCGGCGCCGCGGCTGGGGTTTTAACGGGGGAGGACCTGGCAGTGGTCTTTACAGGACGACCGATGGCGGAGAAACATGGGCCCGTCTCACAAATGGACTGCCTTCAGGGAACACAGGGCGTATCGGAATAGATATTTACCGCAGCGATCCCAATGTTGTCTATGCTGTTGTCCAACACAAACAGGGTGGAGTTTTTCGCTCAGAAAATAAAGGCGTTAGCTGGAAAAAGATGTCGAACACCAACCCTCGGCCCATGTATTACAGCAAAATACGCATCGACCCGAACAATGACCAGAGGATCTGGGTTCTCGGGGCTTCTATGTATGTCTCGGAGGACGGGGGGAAGTCTTTCAGCACTAATTATGTAAGCGGAGTACATGGAGACCATCATGCCATGTGGATTAATCCTTACGATTCCAATCACATGGTACTGGGCTCAGATGGAGGGATTTATTTTTCTTATGATCGTGGCAAAGCCTGGGATTTTGTCAATACGCTCCCTCTTGGACAGTTTTACGAAATAGGTTTTGACATGCGTAATCCTTATTATATCTACGGAGGATTGCAGGATAACGGAACCTGGGGAGGTCCCAGCTCAACCTTGAACAGACTTGGAGTTTCCAACGAAGACTGGGTCAGAATCGGGGGTGGAGACGGATTTTATACTCAAGTCGATCCCGAAGACAATAACACCATCTATGCCGAATCCCAGAATGGGTATCTCTACAGGTTTGATGTGAAGTCAGGAGAAAGCAAGTCCATAAGGCCTCAACCTAAGGATGGGAAAGAGCGTTACAGGTTTAACTGGAATTCTCCGATTTTGATATCCCCCCATGATTCCAAAACAATCTATTACGGTGGAAACAAGCTCTTTAAATCCGAGGATAGAGGAGAGACATGGGAAGCCACGATTGATCTGACAACTCAGCAGGATAGAGAAAAGCTTCCGCTTATGGGAGTGCTTCCAGACAAAGACACGCTTTCCCGACACGACGGCACTTCCTATTACGGCGATATCACAACAGTTTCTGAGTCCCCTCTTAAAGAAGGTCTCATCTATGTCGGCACAGATGACGGTAACCTGCAGGTCTCGCGTGATGGCGGGAAGAATTGGAAGAATGTGATCAGCAAAATTCCCCGGATGCCTAAGTATACCTATGTCACCAGGGTTGTAGCTTCCCGCTTTAAAGAAGGGACAGCCTATGCCACATTTGACGGCCACCGCAATAATGATTTTAAGGCCTATGTCTTCATGACAACAGATTATGGAGAAAGCTGGAAGAATATCTCATTCAATCTTCCTCAAGGCGGAATTGTCAATGTTATAAGAGAGCATCACCGGAATCCCAATCTTCTTTTTATCGGAACAGAAAGAGGTGCCTACTTCTCTATTGATGGAGGAAAGAAGTGGGTGAAATTTAAGAGCAACTTCCCTACCGTTCCCGTTGATGACATTGCCATTCATCCTCGAGAGAATGACTTGATTTTCGGCACCCACGGCCGGAGTATATGGATTTTAGATGATATCACTCCCTTAGAGCAGCTTGCAAAAGATACCTTGGCCTCTTCCGCTTATCTTTTTGACATCCGTAAAGCAACAATCTTTAATCCTTACAACCATAAGGGAAATCTTGGGCACAAATTTTTTGTTGCTCAAAATCCGCCTTTTGGGGCTGCGATAAGCTACTACCTGAGAGAAGAAGCGAAAGAAGACATAAAAATAGCTATACAAGACAGCCAAGGGCGGCAAATAAGGGAGCTCAAAGGTCGGAAAAATGCAGGAATCAATCGTCTTGTCTGGGATATGAGGTATGGGCCTCCTGAAGCTCTTGAACTGGATAGGATTAGCAGTCGCTTCAGAACTCGAGGGCCCTTTGTTCTTCCCGGAGACTATAAGGTGATGTTGAAAACAGCGGGTCAGGAGGTGACAAAGATTGTTAAGATTGAGGGAGATCCCAGGATCGACATTTCCTTCGAGGACAGAAAAGCTCAGCATGATGCCCTAATGAGCATTTATAATTTGTACCCTGCAATTTCAGCAGCGACCCGTGCTTCAAATAATATAAGAAAGGAGATGAAAAAGCAGGGAAGCGCTCTAAAAAAGATACCTGGCGTCCCCGCGGCAATTCATGAGTCGATTAAAGCTATCTCCAAAGAGATCGATGATATTAGGCTAAAGTTAATCGGAGACCCGAAATTAGGTTACAGGGGAATGCGCCTTTCAGTCAGGGGACGGTTCCTTATGACTGGAAGGTCTATAGGAGGATATACAGGTGCCCCTTCTGAGCATCATGTTCAGCAGATAAGGAAAAATTCTGAAGAGTTAAAGACGCTTATTGAGAGGATAAACAAGATAATCGAAGTAGATATCCCCAAACTGAATGAGTTGATGAACAAAAACAAAATCCCCCATATATTTGTTGAGAAAAAAATAAAAATTAGCTAGAGTTGCAGGATGGCAAGCCTGGATTATTCACGGATCGAGATTATAAGGAAGGTAGCAGGAATCTTTCTAGTTGTGCAGATGGCATTTGTCTCTTTCAGCTGCAAGAGGCAGACGCAGATCAGAGGGGTCGAACTCGAGGTGAGCTTTTCTGAAGCGACTTTATCAGATGACCTGATTACTGATATCCAGTATAGATGGAAGACGAAGAAGGACTTTGTTGAGGTAAAAGAAGACTACAATGCTTATGTGCATTTTTGGCATAGATATAACCTTCTTTTCTACGATAATCATTCCCCGGAAATTCCAACATCTCAATGGGAGCCGGAAAAGGAATACACTTATTCACGGAGAATATATATTCCTACCTTTATTGATAAATCTGACCCTGCGTTCAAGGGAGAAGATATTTTGAGATTGTCTAGCGGATTGAACTCTCCTTATGACAAGTCCGGGAAACTTCCTGAGCCTCTTCTTGAGAAAAAATTAAAGTTTTTGCCTGCTCCTCCCGATGCTCCCAAAATCAGCTACGAGGACGGATGGTATGATTTAGAGATAAGCCCGAAGACTTCTCTTAAAAGGTGGAGATGGACAGCCAATGAAGCCAGGTGCAAAATTGATAATCCCCGCCAGGATGCTCTGCTGTTTATAAAAGGGGGGGTGAATCTGGGAGTATTGAATAATCAAAAAGTGATCTTCAAGGTCAACGATTCGATTTTGGATGAGTTCATCCCAGAAGGAAGTCAATTCGAGAAATCATACAGGATAAAAAAAGAAATACTTGGCGAGGCGGATAAATTTTACCTCGTTATCTCTACGGATAAAACGTTTATCCCGAAGCAGGTTATACTTCGCTCTAAGGATGAGAGAGAGTTAGGGGTCCAGATTTCTTTTATTTATTTTAGATAGGTAAACGCAAATAAAGGAGAGCGGAACACCTTAGACAACTTGCTCTTTTCCCTTATTCCTGATTTTCTTGCTAGGGCTATCTTCTCTTTTTGGATGCGGTCCTTGCCTGCTGATATTCTTTCCTGGCTGCGGCTTCCTCTTCCTTAGCTTTCTGAAGTCTCAGAGAAGTTTCGCTTATATTTCTCTGAATGTTTTCTCTGGAACTCATGTCATCCATGCTGTAAAATTCTTGCCATAGACCGTTCACCCTCGTGGTTAATAAACCTACTTGCTCTCTCGCGCTCTTCCATTTCTGCTCGAGTTCATTTGTTGTATTTTCTTGAGGCTCTGCTCTGTCCTGGCTTCTAGCCACTGATGATCTGGCTTTGGCTTTTGATGGCTCCGCTTTATCTTGTGCAGACATCTCAGATGAAGATCCTGCCGTTGCGCTTCCTTCGGGGAAGTCTGCTTGTCTTGAAGTGGTAAGAGCCGGCCCTCTTTTAATATTTGACAGATCAGCATTGGTAACAACTGTCTTTTCTTGATTCTTTAGTTTTTCTCTTCTTTCTTTTTCCTTTTTGGCTAAATCAACCAAACTTTGGGAGGAAAGGACACAGGTAAGGAATAAAGGGAGAGAAATTGCTACGATAATTTTTTTAAAACTCATTTTTCCTTCTCTTTAAAATTTATTTTATACATCAGAACTTTTTATGTCAATCAAACGAATAACTAACGCTCGCCAAGAATTACTGGCTCTTTCACACCTCTATTTGGCAATAAATACCGTCGGAGATTCATTATTGCCGCAAATATAATGTAATAAAAACCCTGATATAAGTAAATACCCCTTTGAGGTGATTTAGGGAATGATTTTGTTTCTTTTTTTCCTCACCTAAAAAGATGACCTACCCTCACCATTTCAGTTTACTTGATTTATTCATAAATTATGCCGACACCAATATTCATTTTCATTGGTATCTGGTAAAAAAAGGGGCAGGCTACTTTTTCTATAAGAAACAGGACAGCTCTGGGGTCAGGCCTTGCCATCGAGAAAAGATATTTTCCCTGCTCTTGTCCCTGTAGCATTCCCTCGGACAAGGTCTGGCCCCAAAAGGCCCATCAGAAAAAGTAGCCTGTCCCCTTTTATTTGTCTTCTACTGAGCTGTCCGAATAAAAATTGTCCGCCCATCTGAGGAGACTTCTACGGCTCCATGAACATCGGTGCGGAAGATTTTAGCTCCTATTTTTTTGTATCTTCCTAAAATTTCTTGATCTGGAAAGCCGTACCTGTTGCCCGCGCCCAGGGAGATCACAACGATTTCGGGAGATATTCTGTGGAGAAACGCTTCGGTGCTTGAAGATAGGCTTCCGTGGTGAGGAGATTTGAGCACCTGGCTTTTGATTTGCCCGGGGCTTTCTAAAATCTTTTTTTCAGCATTCATGCCGATATCGCCTGAGAGAAGAAATGAAATTTGATTATAGGAGAGTCTGAGTACAAGAGAGTGGTCATTGCTTATAGTGTACACATAAGGCTCTCCTTTATCAGGATGAAGAACTTCGATTCTCACCTTTCTTTCATGATGGGAGTAGCCACGGAAAAGCCTTTTGCGAGAGACAGATGAAGAGAGCGATCTTGTGAATTCCGTGTATGGATCACTTTCCAGGGGACTGAAAGCTTCCCAGTATTCACCTATTTTAAAATTTCTGGCAACTGCTAGTAAGCCGTTTAGATGATCGGGATGTGCATGGGTTAAAACAAGGTAATCAATTTTTTTTATTCCTTTCTCCCAAAGGAAAGGAGAAACTACATGTTTGCCTATATCAAAAGTTCCCTCTGGATGACCGCCTCCATCGATAAGCATTTTTTTACGGCCTGGAAATTCAACCAATATAGACTCTCCCTGTCCAACATCGATAAAAGTGAGCTTAAGGTTTTTGGAAAAAGAGGGAAAAGGATAGGATATCAGAACAGTAAAGAAGACAAGAAAAAGGACGATAAGGACCAATTTTTGTCTCCTTATTTTGGAGGGCAGGAGCAAGAGAAGCAAAAAAAGGAAATAGCCGATTATGGTGAAGAGATGGGGTGTGGGTATTCGGTAGGAAATGAAAGAGACTTTTTCAAAGAGATGTGAACAACTGATAAGAAGGTTTATGAAAAACTCTATGCCTTTGGCAAGAAATTGGGACAGGAAAGAGCTTGCGAAGGAAAGGGGGAAGAATATATAACCGCCGGCCATGATCAATCCTACCAGAGGTAACGCGGCATAGTTAAGGATAAGAGAGGAGAAAGTCACCCTGTTAAAAGAGCTGGCAATAAAAGGGAGAACTCCGAGTTGGGCTGTAAGGGAGAGAACAAGGATCTCACTGATTCTGAAGGGAAGGCGGGGGAAATATTTAATGATCCTGGGAAAAAAGAGAATGATAGAAAAGGTGGCAGCAAAAGTAAGCTGGAAACCTACATTAAACAGGCTAAAAGGATTGAAAACAAGAAGGATAAAGGCGCTGATGGAGATCGTGTTGATGAGGTTGACATTCCTCCAGATGAGTTTCCCCAGGAGAAATGCCACAGCCATTATTGTAGCCCTCATTACAGATGGCCTGCCTTCCACCAAAAAGGCATAAAAAACGAGAAAGAAAATCACGAACAGATAAGAGAGGCGTGTGGGCACTCTCGAAAGCTTCAAAAGAGAGAAAAGAAAGAAGGAAATAATTGCAATATGAGCTCCAGAAATTGCAAAAAGATGATAAATTCCCGCCTTTTGGAGAGACTGAGTGATAGAAGGATCCATTCTTGATCTTTCACCTAAGAGGAGCGCTTCAAGAACAGCTCCCTGAGGAGAAAGTGCGCTTGTTCCAGAGGAAAAGTAATTTTCGATTTTTTGCTGCAATTTTTGGCGAATAACAGATACTAGATGTAAGGGAGAATACTTTTTTCCGGATTCTAATCTTTCTACAAGAAGCGCGCTTTTGGAAAAAGCCCTGTTGTGTATGTTCTGGCTCTTGAGATATGAATTCAAGGAAGATGCTTTAAAGTTTCTAAAACCTCTAGAAGAAAGAAGACGGGCAGAAACCTTGATTTTATCATGGATAAAAAGGTTGAGAGAGGAGGAAGACCCTGAGGAATGGGGCACTGTGATCCTCAGATTCCCTCTGATTTTTTCCTCTTTATTCTCGTAAATAACTTTTTTCACCTTTATGAAGAGAAAGTCCCTGTCAAGTCCACGAGAGGGAGATTTGTACAAAGTGCCGTAAAAATCGGCATAATTTGAGAGCTTTAGCCTCTGAAGAGAATTTTCTTCGAAATTTCTGTCGGAGAGAGAATAGAGACTTGCACCGAAAAGAAAAGTAGAGAGGAGAATTACAAGGAAAGAGTGTCTTTCTTTTCTGATGATAAAGAAGAGCCAGGCACAAGCGAGAGATGTTACCAAGGATAAGATCCAGGTTAGCAAGGAGAAGGAGAGAAAAGAAGATAGTAAAATTCCTGATGCCAGCGATAAAGCCAGTAAGAGGAACGGAAAAAGCATCGGTTTAATGAAGACTAAGGTGAATATGATTCCAGATGGCCCTGACGCTCGAGACAATCCAAGAGAAGATGGCACATAATTTTTATGCCCAGGGTTATGCTCCCTTCATCAGGGTTAAAATAAGGATTGTGAAGCGGAGCCACGGTTTCTTGCCCGGGGTTTTTAACACCCAAGAAAAAATAGAAACCTGGAATTTCCTGGCAGTAATACGAGAAATCCTCAGCTACCATCTGCGGAGCTAGCTCTTTGACGTGCTCTTCTCCCAGGACTTTCAAAAGAGTGGGGAGCATGATTTTTGCCAATTCTGGATGGTTATATAGTGATGGGGCGCCTTTTCTATAGTTAAAAGTGTAGTCTGCTCCGAACGAATGAGTGATTCCTTTTACTATATTTTCCATCAATTGTGGAATTTTTTCCCTGTTCCTTTCACTCAGAGTCCTAACCGTCCCCTCAAGAATAACTTTTTTAGCAATAATATTAGATCTTGTTCCCCCATTGATCTTTCCGATAGTCAACACAGCAGGGTCAGTGGGATTGGTTGTGCGGCTGATAACAGATTGGAGACTCACCACTATATTAGAAGCAAGGGCAATGGAATCGACTCCCTTGTGAGGCTGGGCTCCATGAGAGCTTTTTCCTTTGATGACGATTTGAAACCAGTCTGAGCTTGCCATCATATGGCCTGGGATAAAGTATGCTTTTCCTAGATCTTCAGGCCAAACGTGAAGCCCAAAAATCGCTCCAACAGAAGGCTCTTGCAGAACGCGTTCTTTTATCATCAGACTCGCCCCGCCTTCCTCGCCGGGAGGAGGCCCCTCTTCGGCAGGCTGGAAGATAAACTTGATGTTGCCTTTGATTTTGTCTTTCAGCCCAGTCAGGACCATGGCTGTGCCCAGAGCGATGGAGGTATGGACATCGTGACCGCAGGCGTGCATGACTCCTGGATTTAGCGATTTAAAAGGAACGTCCGTCAATTCCTGGATGGGTAAAGCATCCATATCTGCTCTTATGCCCACTGTGGCTCCTTGCTGAGAGCCGCGGAGCAAAGCCACCACACCAGTTTTAGCGACTTCTTTTTTGACTTCCAGGCCTAAGGATATGAGCTTAGCACCCACGAGTTTAGCCGTTTCATACTCGCGATTGCTGAGTTCTGGATTCATGTGTAAGAAGCGTCGTATTTTTATGATTTCAAGGTTATGTTTTTGGATTTCTTTTCCTATCCGAAGTGCTGTGGCTTTATCAACTGTGAGGCCTTTTAGGGGAAAAAGAAGCAGGGTCAACGAGAGGAATAAGATTTTATATCTGAGATTCCTTTGCATGGATTTATATTAGATTTGCTGCAGGCTAAAGTCAAGAAATCATATAAGATGGCTCAGATGGCGATTGATTCCTTAAAAGTGCCGTAAGCTTCTTTGAGGACGGAAGATATTTCCCCGAGAGTGGCCATTGCTTTTACAGCATTCATTATATAAGGAAGAAGGTTCTTTTCAGCCTCAAGCGCCTCTCTTAATGCCTGCAGCCGGTTTTCCACCAGCTTTTTTGACCTTTTATCTTTTAAGAGATTGAGTTTTTTTATTTGAGCCTTTTCCAACTTTTTTGGAGGATAGTAGAGCCTAAAGCGAATTTTTTCTTCCTTATTTTTGTACTCGTTAAGACCAACGATAATCTGTTCTTTGCTTTCAATTTGTTTTTGATATTTATAGGCACTTTCTTGAATTTCCTTCTGAATAAATCCTTTTTCAATAGCGGCGAGCATTCCTCCCCATTCTTCTATTTTCTGGAGATATTCCATTACTTTTTCCTCAATCTGGTTAGTCAAGCTCTCGATAAAATAAGAGGATCCTAAAGGATCTACTGTATTAGCCACTCCACTTTCGTGGGCAATGATTTGTTGTGTCCGGAGCGCTATTTGGACCGATTCCTCGCTGGGGAGAGCCAGGGCCTCGTCCCTGGAGTTTGTGTGAAGAGATTGTGTGCCTCCCAAGATTGCGGCTAGAGCTTGAAGGGTGATCCTGATGACGTTGTTTTCAGGCTGCTGGGCTAAAAGAGCCACTCCGCTTGTCTGGGTGTGGAACCTGAATTTCCAGGAGAGAGGATTTTTCGCCTTATACTTTTCTCTCATGAGCTTGGCCCATATTCGCCTGGCAGCGCGAAACTTGGCGATCTCTTCAAAGAAGTTATTATGGGATGCCAGAAAAAAAGAAAGGCGAGGGGCAAAGACATCTACCTCAAGGCCTGCTTTTCGGGCAGCCTCGACATAAGTGATAGCATTAGCCAAGGTGAAAGCCAGTTCCTGAACAGCCGTAGCTCCTGCTTCTCTGATATGGTAGCCGCTGATGCTCATCGTGTTCCATTGAGGAACATTTTTTTGGCAGAAGGCAAGAATGTCTGTGATGATTTTAAGAGAAGCATGAGGAGGGTATATATAGGTTCCTCGCGCGATATATTCTTTGAGAATATCGTTTTGGATTGTCCCAGAGAGCTTGCTCCATTCAATTCCCTTTTTTTCAGCTAAGGCCAAGTACATGGCGAGAATAATGGCTGCTGTGGAGTTGATTGTCATGGAAATGCTGACTTTATCGAGGGGAATGTGGTTGAAAAGTATTTCCATATCATCGAGGGAGTCGATAGCCACTCCGACTTTGCCCACTTCCCCACTGGCAAGAGGATGATCCGAATCAAAACCCAGCTGGGTTGGAAGATCAAAAGCCACACTTAGTCCTGTCTGGCCTTGGGAGAGGAGAAAGCGGTATCTTCTGTTGGACTCTTCCGCTGTTCCAAAACCAGCATACTGGCGCATAGTCCACAGCTTTCCCCTGTACATGGTTGGATAAATGCCCCGGGTAAAAGGATATTTACCGGGATCACCCAGATCCCGGGAAGAGTTGAAGTTAGTTAGATCTTTTTCGCTGTAGATTTTTTTAACTTCAATCTTGGAAGGAGTTAAAAATTTATCTTTTCTTTCTTTATCTGAGGCCATTATCCGCTCAGACTTCTATAGTAATCTTCTCTTCATAAAAGCCTTGGCAAAAAGTTCTTTTCATGACTAAACATATGTTTTTAATACCGGATTCTGCTTCCAATCAGGAGATGTACCTGGCGAAGACCTGCGAGCCTGCATAGGTTCCTTTGTCTTTTAGCTCCTCTTCTATCTCCAAGAGCCGGTTATACTTGGCCACTCTTTCGCTTCGGCTCAAAGAGCCTGTTTTTATCTGACCGGAGTCAACGGCGACACTTAAATCTGCAATGAAAGTATCCTCGGTCTCTCCGGAACGGTGGGATATCACTGTGGAATATTCTTTCTCGTGTGCATATCTGATTGCCTCTATTGTTTCGCTAAGGGTGCCTATTTGGTTCAACTTGATCAGGATTGAGTTTCCTATCTTCTTCTCCACTCCCTTTTTGAACCTTTCCAGGTTGGTGACAAAAATATCATCCCCTACAATCTGGATTCTATGGCCAAGCACTTCTGTCATGAGCTTCCAGCCTTCCCAATCATCCTCTGCAAAGCCGTCTTCTATGGAGATGATGGGATATTTTTGAACCAAAGACTCGTAAAAATTAACCATCTCATCTGATGATCTTTTCGAACCATCCGACTTCTTAAAAAAGTATTTCTTGTCGGTGAAGAATTCAGAGGCAGCCACGTCAATAGCAAGGAAGATATCCTCGCCGGGTCTGTAGCCTGCTTTTTGGATGCTTGCAAGGATCAATTCAAGGGCTTCTTCATTGGATTTCAGGTTCGGCGCAAATCCTCCTTCATCCCCAACGGCAGTGCTGTAATCTTTTTTTTGGAGGATTTTTTTTAGGTGATGAAAAACTTCTGCGCTTATTCTGATGGCTTCAGAGAAATTGGGGCTTCCTGCGGGAACGATCATGAACTCCTGAATATCAACGTTGTTATCGGCATGAGAGCCGCCGTTTAGGATGTTGATCAGAGGAACGGGTAGCCGGTAGGTTTCTTTTTTCCCCAGATAGTTATAAAGAGGCAAGCTCGTGGCCAGTGAGGCGGCCTGAGCGGCGGCCATGGAAACAGATAGGATTGCGTTAGCCCCTAATTTCTTTTTGGAAGGAGTTCCGTCCAGTTGAATAAGCCGCTTATCTATCTCTTCTTGATCAAGAGCATCTAACCCTACAATATGAGGAGCGATGATCTCTTTAACATTGGCGACAGCTTTGAGAACCCCTTTTCCAAAATAACGAGAGAGATCTCCATCTCTTAATTCCAGCGCTTCATGCGTGCCCGTTGAAGCTCCAGAGGGAACAGCTGCCTTTCCTACCGTTCCTGAACTGAGGAAAACCTGGGTGCTTATAGTAGGATTTCCCCTTGAATCTAGAATTTCTCTGGCTCTGATTTCAGTTATCGCTGTTTCAGCCATTATGGAATTAGATGGATTTTTTATAGACTTATCGGTATTTTTGTTGAGAATGAACTTTTTCTGAGTTGATCAAGAAAAGAGATTATTTTTTCCCTTCTGGCTCCTTAAAGAACTCATCTTTCTTTTTTAAGATATCTTCGTGCTTCTTCTCAACAAACTCTTTTAAAGTATCGAGTCCTTCAGAAGTTTTTTCTTTCACAACCTTTATTCCCTTTTCAGCTTCTTTGGTGATTTTTTCATAACCTTCTTTAGCTTTCTCTCCTGTTTTAACAGCTGTTTCCCCGATTTTCTTCCTTGTTTCTGTTCCGCTTGCAGGGGCAAAAAGGACGCCCATGATAAAGCCTGCAGCTGACCCGATAAGAAATGAGAAGGTGATTTCAAAGAAACTCGCGCCTCTATCGTTTGACATTTTTACCTCCTTTTTTTTTCATATGCCGCCAACCAAATCGAAGCATGGGAAATAAATAAGGCCAGTATTTGGAAGAGGGTTTGAATACTTTTGCCGTTAGGAGCCAGGCGATATCAGATATTCTGGAAACGGTTGTTTTTGTGGCTTCGAGCACAGGGGTTAAATCATCTATTCTTGCGTTCACTTTTTTGTCTGTTTCCTTCAAGTTTTCGATTAGATCTCTTATTTCAACCAGAGCTTCTTCACCCTCTTTGGCTGTTTTTCGAAGCTGGACAATGAGAGCGACAAGGAAAGCGACAGATACAACAATGCAGATTGTTATCACTAGAAATAAAAACTGGTTTAAGGTTAACGACATTGGCAGTTATTAATAGATAAAATAAAATCTATGTTTTGTCAAATGAAAAAGAATTACTGCAAGCATCTTTTTTTCCGTGATTGCAAGTAAACTATAAGGCTGGGTGTTTCGAAAACACGCGGGATTTTCCCAGCGAGGAAATCCCGCTCGGATACAGGCTTCGCTCGGGGTCAGACTTTGACATCATGTTGAGAATTGGGCTAGATTTCATCTCTGAGCATCACCTCATGATAAAGTCTGACCCCCGCTCAGCCTTTCTCACGGTTTTCTCAATCACCCAGCCTTATCAATGTTTGTGGTTTTTCCAGCCCGTCTATTTCCAGGAAAAAAAAGATGCTTTCAGAGTTACCCTAACATTTCCTTTTCCGTAATAGGGGGAGGGCTTGATAAATAAGGCCCCTTCTATTTCCAGAGGACTTTATGAATGTCGTGAAGATTGTATTTTTTTTCGATTTTTCCCAGAATTTGACTATAGCTTTCTTCTTTTTTAGATTCGAGCGTTTGTTCCCAATCTTTAAAAAGTGAAGAGGAGATAAACTCATGTTCTTTTTTTAGCAACCGGTTTATTCCTTTAAGAGCCTGCCAGTGTGTAATCGTTAAAAGAGCCAAGTAGCCAAAAAAAACGTTCGGTCCAGGAAGGATAATAGCCAACCCGCTGATGGGGAGAAGCAGAGCTTCTCCGGTGAGCATGAAAATGTGCTTTGTTCTTTGTTTCTGGAGGAAGAAATAAAATTTGGTTTTTATTCTTTTGTTATCCAGTCGGCCTGAGTGAAAAACCTGGATTTTCTTCTCCTCCAGTTTCAAGACTCTTCCGAAAGCTTGTTCTTGCCTGAGAACTCTTTGAGGCAAGAGCATAAGCTTCTTTTTAGCCAGTTCCCAGATTTCTTTCCAGCGAGAGGATTTGATTTTGATTTGACTTAAGGTTTCAGAAGAAAAATATCTGTATATCTGCGAGTAATCTCGAACGAAGAAGAATTTCATGAGCGTGCCTCATTTTAACATTTCTCTGGGATAATAGACAAGATTTGCTTAGCTCTCGCAGGAATTTCCATTTTCGTTATTGGCGAAGGTTTTGGAAAATAGCTGCAGCGACCATTGAAGAAAGGCTCAGGCTTATGGTTAAAAAACACGTTGCTTTTGCCCCAGCGAATTAATGGGGGCCAGGCCCCATTTATTCCCATGATTTCAAGTAAACGATCAGGCAGGGTGTTTCGAAAACACTCATAGAAAAAGGGGACTGCCCCCTTTTTCTGAATTCGGATACTGGCTTCGCTCTCCTCTCCTTATTTAAGAGATTGCGCAGCCTGTTCCGAGCGAAGCGAAGGAATCTTCTTCGCTCCTCGCAACGCCCGCTCAGCCTTCCTCACGGTTTTTTCACCATACAGCCTTCGCCAAGCTAGGGAACCCGACGGAGAAGGGCGTCGAGGGGGTCAGGCGAGGGGTCAGGCCTTATCCTGAAGAATGCCATAAGGGCGAGCAGTAAGAAAACATCTTCTCATGATGGCAAGGCCTGACCCCAAGCCATAAGAGCAAGCAGTAAGAAAATATCTTCACCCAATGGCAAGGCCTGACCCCAGCGAGTTACGTAGACACCAAGAAGAGCGAATGGAGAATGGTGTTAAAAATCTGAAGGTAGCTAGGCTGATTCCCAAAATCTATACCTTAGCAATTAGCGATACCGGATATGGATATGCTTCTTCTTTATCTTCGCTTGCTGAGGAGATAGATGAAGAACGGAGCACCCACGATTGCAGTGATGATTCCGATGGGTAGCTCGCCCTGGAGGATAGTACGGGCCAGAAAATCCGAGTAGAGGAGAACGATTCCACCTGTTAGAGAGGAAAAGAAGAAGAGATGCCTGTGATCGGGCCCTATGAGAATACGAATCCCATGGGGAACAATAAGGCCGACAAAGCCGATGATTCCGCTGACAGAGACAGATGAAGCAGCGAGGAACGTTGAAATAACCAGGAAGGTTTTCCTGACGCTATTAACCGGACAACCCAATGAGTGGGCTACATCATCCCCCAAAACCAGGAGGTTCATGTCCTTGGCCAGGCACTGAGCGATGATAAAACAAAGGAAAAAATAAGGGGCGACAGCAGTTATTTGATTCCAGTCAGAAAGAGCAAAGCTTCCCAGGAGCCAGAAAACAGCCTGCTCGAAGGAGTCTACTTTTAGGAATATCAGAAAGGACGTTAGAGCTGAGGCAAGAGCCCCGGCGGCAATTCCTGTCAGAAGCAGAGTTTCAACCTTAAAAACACCTTTTCTTTGGGAGAGGAGATAGACAAGAGAGACAATGGCAAATCCTGAGACAAAAGCAAAAATACTCTGAAGAGAGAAACCGGTGATTCGTATGTTTAGTCCAAGATAAATACAGAGGACAGCCCCGAAGGAAGCTCCAGAGGAGACGCCGACAACAAACGGACCAGCCATTGGATTTTGGAAGTATCCTTGGAGGATTGCCCCGGAAAGCGAGAGGCTAGCTCCTACCAGGAAAGCTAAAAGTGCCCGGGAAAGCCTGAGGTCAATGAAGATTGTCCTAAAGGTGCTATCGTTATTGATGATAAGATTCCATAAATCATTAAAATTCGTCTCAACAGGCCCTTCAAGAAGAGAAATTAAAAAACCTGCAACAAGAAGAATAAGAAGAACAAGGAGAAGCCTGAGTTTTTTCGCCTTTGATTTCAACGCTCTTCCTTAAAAAATTGAGGATGGAGGATTCGAGCCAGTTCTTCAAGAGCATCTATAAGGCGAGGACCTGGCCTGGTGGCGAGGTTTTCATCTAGAAAATAAATTCTGTCTGTTTCAACGGCTTTGATTCCCTTTAGATGAGCCTCATTTTTTATCCAATCTTTGACATTAGAGAATTCTCTTTGTGACCTGGATAAGATGATGATGACTTCAGGGTTATCATGGATGAGTTGTTCTCGATTATAGTGAAGCCATTTTCTGCGTATGTTTCCGGCAATATTCACTCCTCTGGCTTTTTCGACAAGGTCGTTAAGGAAACTCCCCTTTCCGCAGGTCCAGAGACCAGTGCCATGGATAGAGAGAAAGACTCTTGGCTCATGCTGCACATTTCGAAGCGCTGCCTGAGTTTCGCCGTATCTTTTTTTCAGAGATTCTACAAGGATTTCTGCCTTTTTTTCCTTTTGGGAGATTGTTCCTATTTTCTCGATGATGATGAATATCGTTTCAAGATTTGTTCCTGCTTCTAAGACAAACAAAGGAAGGTGGAGGCCTCTGAGGCGCTCGACGGTTCTGATAGGATTTCCTCGAAAGCCTATGATTAAATCAGGTTTCAGGGCGATTATCTTTTCTAGATTAAGGTCAATCATCCCTCCGATTTTTTCTTTCTTCAACGCCTTCTCCGGGAAATCACAATAGCGGGTAACTCCGACAACTTTTTCCCCTAAATCCAGATCAAAAAGAATCTCTGTGATGTTGGGGGCCAGGGAAATGATTCTTTGAGGAGGAGAAGTTAAAGTATAAGGGAAATCCAGGTCGTCCTTTATTATTTTCTGCTGGTTTCCAAAGAGAACAGCATTAAGCGAAAATAACAGAAAAACTGACAGCATTTTTTTCGAGTTCACGACTTCTTCCCTTCTTTTGGAATTAAAGATATTTCAGGGAGCTTTGAGTGGATATTTTCTCTTATTTCTACATCTGCGTCGAAAACATCTTTGATGTTCCCCTGTGTTATCAACTTTTCTGGTTCACCTAAGGCCCTAATTTTACCCTCTTTTAAGAACATCAGCCTCTGAGAATAAGGAATAACAAGGTTAATGTTGTGCTCGGTGGTGAGGATGGTTTTGCCTTTCTCTTCTTGCAGGTGCTTAAGTATCTGATAAATCTCTACCTGATAGCTTATATCCAGATGGGAACTGGGTTCATCGAGAAAAAGAAAGGGAGTGTCCTGGGCTAATGCCCGAGCGATGAAGACTCTCTGGCGTTCACCACCGCTTAGATGAGCTATCTTTTTATCCTTTAGGTGGTCAATCTGGGTGAGGCTAATGACTTCCTCTACCATCCTGGAGTCTGAGGAAGAGATGCTTCCCAGACGGCCTTGATGAATGTACCTTCCCATAAGAATAGTTTCCATTACGCTGAATTCAAAGGAGAAGCTGAATATCTGGGGAACATATGCTATTTTTTTAGCGAGCTTCCGCGCTTTTAAAGAAAAGATATCTTCACCATCAACCGTGATTTGACCAGAAGCATTCTTTAGTAGTCCTTGGAGGGCTTTTATCAATGTGCTTTTACCTGAACCATTTCGTCCAAGAATAGAGAGGAACTCCCCCTCTTTCAGAGAGAAGGAAATATTCTCCAAAACATACCCGTTTCCGTATCCTGCAGAAAGGTCTTTTACTTCGATAAGTGCCATTTTAAAAGATTAGAAATTAAATTTTTTCGAAATACAATGAAAAAAATATATAATTTTCCAACAATAATCAAGTCCTAAGGGGTCATCCGAAGGAGTCAGGTCTTGTTTTTTGCTTGTCTAGAACATCTCATACAAATGCATTAAAATTTCAATACAAGGATGAAAACGACACAGAGATCTCTTTTCTTCATGATGAGATTATGCCATGTTCGCCTGCCCTTTTATGAGAAGAGCGGGGACGCCCGAAGCCTCGGGGTCAGGCCTTATCCTACAGAATGCCATGAGGGCAAGAAGCAGGAAAAGATCTTTTCCCGATGACAAGGCCTGATCCCACAAATTAAATTGTGTTTATATGAGAAAAAGCAAAAAACAAGACCTGACCCCATTGAGTACCATTGAGTATATTACTCCGCATGATCTGACTGCATTATCTTGACTTTTAGGGGTAATAAATCTAATATTTATGATTGAATTTCAAAGAAAAAAAGGACAAAAAAAGAGGCTGTTTCTCTTCTGTCCTAATTTCTGAAAATAACTTAAGAAGATGCAAAAGATGAAAGAAGAGTATAATTTCCAGAAGATTGAGAAAAAATGGCAAAAGATCTGGGAAGAAAAAGAAGTTTTTCTGTCTCGTGAGGATCCCCAAAAATCAAAATATTACTGCCTCGAAATGTACCCATACCCTTCTGGGGCCATCCACATGGGCCAGGTCCGAAATTACACGATCGGGGATGTGATTTCCCGCTATAAGATGATGAAGGGCTTCAACGTGATCCATCCAATCGGATGGGATGCGCTCGGGATGCCAGCGGAGAATGCTGCAATTACTCAGGGAGTGCATCCTCAAGAATGGACTCTTCGCAACATAGCCCATATGAGAAGTCAGCTGAAAAGAATAGGCTTCAGCTATGACTGGTCGAGAGAAGTTAACACCTGTTTACCAAAGTATTACAAATGGAATCAGTGGATTTTTCTGAAGATGCTTGAAAGGGATTTGGCTTACCGCAAGAAAAGCAAGGTTAACTGGTGCCCCCAATGCCAAACCGTGCTGGCGAACGAACAGGTAATCGAGGAGCGGTGCTGGCGGTGCGAGTCTCTCGTCAAGCTGAAAGAAATGGAGCAATGGTTCTTGAAGATTACAGATTATGCAGAAGAGCTTATTTCAGGTCATGATCTTTTGGAAAAATGGCCTGAACATGTCCTTCTTATGCAAAAAAATTGGATCGGAAAGAGTACGGGAGCTTATATCACTTTTCCTATTCCTGATACTCCCCTATCAATAGAGGTATTTACCACGAGGGTTGATACAATCTATGGGGCTACATTTTTGGCGCTTTCTCCTGAACATCCGTTAAGTAAGGAGTTGATCGCTGATTCAAGACAGAGAGGAAAATCACAGAAGTGGATAGATAAGAATATAGAGAACCTCCGTTTCAGGAAGGAACCAAGAGAAGTAGAAAAGGAGGGAATAGATACAGGTAAGAAAGCCATTAATCCTTTCAGCGGTGAAGCGATTCCGATTTGGATCTCCAATTATGTATTGATGGAATACGGAACCGGGGCGATCATGGCTGTTCCTGCCCATGATCAGAGAGATTTCGAGTTTGCTAATAAATATTCCTTGCCAATAAAGGTTGTAATTGTTCCTGAAGGGGAATCTCCTCCGGGAGAGCCGGAAGAGTCTTTTGAAGATTATGGAGTGGTTGTTAATTCCGGACCTTTCTCTAAGAAACCTTCTCTTGAAGCTATGGAGGAGATGGGTCAGCATGCGCAAGAGAAGAGATTCGGAAGAAAAAGCATACTCTATCGGATTCGGGACTGGGGCATTTCCAGGCAGCGCTATTGGGGTACCCCTATCCCAGTTATTCACTGCCAGAACTGCGGAATAGTAGGAGTTCCGTATGAAGATTTGCCAGTTGTACTCCCTCTCGATGTTGAATTAAAAGGAGAGGAAGGTTCTCCTCTTGAAAAAGTGGAAAGCTTTGTCAAGACGACATGTCCCAAATGCAAAGGGGATGCACGGAGGGAAACAGATACCATGGACACTTTTTTTGATTCATCATGGTATTTCTTTCGTTATACTTCCCCTAGCGAAGAAAAGCTTCCTTTTAGCCCTCAAGCTGCCGATTACTGGCTTCCCGTTGATCTTTATATAGGAGGGGTGGAACATGCAATTCTTCATCTGATTTATGCTCGTTTTTTCTGCAAATATTTCAGAGATTTTGGATTAACGTTAATAGATGAGCCTTTTCCTCGCTTGCTTGCCCAGGGCATGGTTGTCAAGGACGGAGCCAAGATGTCCAAGTCAAAGGGAAATGTTGTCGATCCTGACGGTATAGTAGAAAAATACGGAGCAGATTCGCTGAGGCTTTTCATTCTTTTCGCTTCTCCTCCGGAAAAAGAGTTCATCTGGAACGATGAAGGGATAGATGGGAGCTACAGATTCCTGAATCGTCTCTGGGCGACAATGCAGGAAAATCTGGATCTGTTTAAAGAGAAGAGCAGTTCTCGAAAAGGAACAGGAATTGAGGAAAAAGCCAGTAAACTGAGAATAAAAATGCACCAGACTATAAGAAAAGTCAGTAATGATATTGATAAAAGATACCATTTGAATACTGCTATAAGTTCTATAATGGAGTTTTACAACCTGATCAAGAAAGAAAAGGAGACGTTGAGTCAAAGCGTTAGAGGGAAAAATCTGCTAAGGAAATCCCTGGAGAGCCTTGTTTTACTTCTTTCACCTTTTGCCCCTCATCTTTGTGAAGAAATATGGGAAAGAATGGGTCATAAGACTTTTCTTATCCACTCTCCTTGGCCGCCTTTCGATCCGGACTTAGCTACCGGGGAGAAGGTCACCATTGTTGTTCAGGTCAGCGGCAAGCTGAGGGACAAGTTTGAAGCGGAAAGAGATTTAGCTGAGGACCAAATAAAAGAAATGGCTCTGGGTTCAAATCGAATCAAAAATATTGTAGGAGAGAAAAAGATCAAAAAAATAATTTACATCAAAAACAAACTGGTTAACATAGTATTGTAAATGTTTTTTATGAGCCTGTTATGAAAAGAATTTTTTTGCTTTTTCTAGTATGCTTTTTCTTTCTCCATTGCGGTTACCATCTTCGGGGGACAGGGAGCTTCCTCCCTCCTAATATAAAGAAAATGAACATTCCCATGTTCAAAAACCTAACCACACGCTTTGAGCTGGACTTGAAGTTGACCCAAAGCGTCATTGATGAGATTGTAGCCAGAGGAAAAGTAGAGATCACCGGAAATATGGAGTCCGCAGATGCTGTCTTAATAGGGGAAATCACCGGCTTCCATGTTATCCCTATAGCTTTTTCTAAAGAGGCAACGGCTGACCGGTACAACATCACTGTTGTGGCCAAGATTATCCTGAAAGATATGGTTAATCAGAAAATTATCTTTTCCAATCCAAATTTTCAATATGTGGAAGAATACGAGGTGCCAGAAGGGGTAGATTTTGAGACCGTTGAATCAGAAGCTTTGGACAAGGTCAGTGTGAAATTCGCTAGGAGTTTAGTGAGCACGATTTTAGAAGGATTTTAGGAGAGTGGCAAGTTTCCAGGGTAAAGGAATAAAAGAAGAGACTCTTATCCCCTGTTATTTTTTTTATGGAGAGGATACTTTTCCTGCCTGGGAATTTATTAACGAACTCAAAGAAGCCCTGATTTCTCCCGATATTCAGGATTACAGTGTGGAGAGATTCAACCTTGAAGATAACTCATGGGCGGATGTCATCGATTCGGCCAGAGCACTTCCTATCTTTATCTCCCCATGTCGGATAATTGCCGTCGAAGTTCCTAAAGGTAAGAAGGAAAGCCTTTCCTCCATGGAGAAATCAATATTGAAAGACTATTTTTCCTCTCCTCCTTCGAAGACCGTCATCGTCATCGTATTCTCTGGGAAAATAAAAAAAAATACCTCCCTCTTCAGATTTTTTTCATCCCTTTCTTCAGCAGTGGTTAGCTTGAAAGAGTTAAGATATTTAAAGGAGAGAGCTCTTTTTGCCTGGATGGATAAAAAATTTCTTTCTCAGGGAAAGACAGCGGCTTTTGAAGCGAAAATAAGGCTCCAGGAGCTCGCCGGGAATGATATGAGAAGGGTGAACAATGAGATAGAGAAACTTATAACATTCGTAGGCGAAAAAAAAGAGATCGAATTGGATGATGTCAACCAGGTTTCCGGTTGGGTTAAGATTTTTTTTGAGTGGGAAATTGCTGATAGCCTGGGAAAGGTTGATTTTGAACGGAGTCTTATCGTTTTGAATAACTTGTTCAAAGACGGAGTGAAGCCTGAATATATCCTGGGTTCAATGGCCAAGTTTTTTCGTGATATTTTTTTGGCCAAGCTTTTGCTTAAAGAGAAAAGTATGGATAGGAAGGCGGTTTTCAAGGAATTGAGGCCCCAAATCCATGAAAAATTTGGAAACTTTTATACGACTAAATTCAGGGAATTTTTCTCTTTAGTTGAAAAATTTTCCCTGAGAGATTTGAATCGAGTTTTGACTGAGCTTGAAGAGGTCGATTTAAAGCTGAAGACAACCTCTCTCACTCCTCAGACACTTCTAGAAAGCTTCCTGTTTAATTATTGTGAGCCTCGAAAGAAAGAAAGAATTACTTGGAGGGAACAGAGGGATTAATCATTTCAACCTGCTGGCTCAATCTTGACTTGTGTCTGTTTCCTTTGTTTTCATGAATCGTCCCTTTTTTGATTGATTTATCGATGAGGGAAAAAGTGGGAGGGAGAAGCTTCCGGGCTGCTTCCTGGTCCTTCTTATTAATGGCCTCATTTAGTCTTTTTATCTGACTACGGAGAGCAGATTTGTTTCTTTTGTTTATAGCATTCCTGCGCAGGCTGCGTTTCCACTGTTGTATTGCTGATTTATGAATGGCCATTTCTCTCTCTTTTTTGAAAATGGTATGATAAGATATCTCTGTTCCAAAGTCAACCTCTGGGAAGGAAAGTATTTCTTTTTCATGATGGAAGACAAAATGATTTATCAGGCAGAATGTCTCGAAAACACGCCCAGAAAAAGTAGACACAAGAAATGGGGCCAGGCCCCATTTTCAAAATTGCACATAAAAGATACAGGCATAAAATGGGGCCTGGCTCCATTTCTTGTGCATACAGAAAAAGTAGCCTGTCCCCTTTATTAAGGAAATGATGAAGCAAAAGGACCGAAATCAAAGATTGCTGAAGTCGACTTTTGCAGTGGCCGCGCCGACCCTGCTGAGCAGAGTATTTGGTTATATCAGAGACATGATCCAGGCATATTACCTGGGAACAGGAAAAAGTGCTGATGCCTTTTACATCGCCTATATCATCCCCAATTTGCTCAGAAGATTGACAGGCGAAGGGGCGATGACGGCTGCTTTTATACCCGTTTTTACTCAGGAAAGAAAGGAAAAATCGAAAGAAGAGCTCTGGAAATTTGCCAATGCCTTCTTTTTTAATTTGACCCTTGTTATGGCTGCCATCGCAGTCTTAGGTATCGTCTTTTCTCCTCTTTTGGTTAAAATTATAACCCCTGGTTTTGGGGCTGTTGAAGGGAAATGGGAGCTGACAATTTTTCTTACTCGAATAATGTTTCCCTACATATTTTTAATCAGTTTAGCCGCGCTAGCCATGGCCATTCTGAATTCTTTCCATAAATTTTTTGTTCCTGCTTTTACTCCTGTCCTTTTCAATCTGGCGATAATCAGTATCGCGGTTCTTTTTGCCAGAAAGGCGGAAGAGCCGGCTCTTGTTTTTGCGGTTGGGGTTGTCCTCGGAGGTGTTTTTCAGCTTGCATTCCAGCTTCCTTATCTCTGGCGAAGGGGAATGCGGTTCAAAATAAGCCTCTCTTTCAACCACCCAGCCGTTCGTAAGGTGGCCAAACTTATGATTCCGGGCATATTTGGCGCTGGGATTATCCAGATAAACCTTGCTATAAGCCGGATTATTGCCTCTGTTTTAGAGGAAGGAAGTGTCTCTTCTCTTTACTATGCCACAAGAGTTCAGGAGCTTACCCTGGGAATCTTTTCCATCGCCCTTTCCATTGCCCTCCTTCCCACTCTATCCGAATTGACTGCCCAGCGCGATATTCAGGGTATGAAAAGGACTCTTATTTTCTCTTTTAAGCTGGTATTTTTTATTACTATTCCCGCTATGGTTGGGCTGCTTGTTTTGAGCCGTCCTATCATCCAAGTTCTTTTTCAAAGGGGTGTCTTTGATGAACAATCAACAGCCATCAGTGCTTCATGCCTGTTCTTTTTTTCTTTTGGGCTTCCTTTTATCTCAGGAGTAAAAATTTTGGCCTCTGCCTTTTATTCCCTGAAAGACACTAAAACCCCTGTTATTGTCGCCTTTTTTGTGATGATAAGCTATATCTCGTTCTCTTTGATTTTGATGAACCCCTTACGGGTAGGAGGCATAGCTTTAGCCCTCTCCATTTCCGCCGCCTTGAATTTCTTTCTTCTTTTTATCTTGCTGGAGAGAAAAATCGGGAAGATAGAGCGGAAAGGGTATTCAGCATCGGTTTTGAAATCTTCTTTTTCAGCTGCTGGGATGGGATTGGCTGTATGGTTTTTTATGGGCTATTTTGATTTCCCACGCCTTGTATTCCTAGAACAGCTTGGAGTTTTGCTTTCGGCTATTATGATAGGAATAATCATTTATCTCTTGATAAATATGCTTTTTAGCCATGAAGAATTAAGAAGCATAAGAGATGTCTTTTCTCGAGAGAGAATTTTGAAGGAATGAGAGGAAGAGGATGAAGATTGTCTTGCAGAGAGTCAAACAGGCATCGGTTGAAGTTAAGGGAAAGACAACGGGAGAAATAGAGCGGGGAATTTGCCTTCTTGTCGGCATTGAAAAAGGAGACTCAGAGGATGATGCTCAATATCTGGCCAAAAAAGTGGTGGAGCTTCGGATTTTCCCGGATAAGGAAGGAAAAATGAACCTTTCCTTGCCAGAGATTCGAGGAGAAGTGCTTGCAGTCTCTCAGTTCACTCTTGCTGGCTCAGTGCAAAAAGGAAAGAGGCCCAGTTTCGACAGAGCTGAGTTGCCAGAAAGAGCGGAGGAGCTTTTTCGTTATTTTGTTGATCTAATAAGGCAGAGAGGTTTTAAGATCGAAACAGGAATTTTTGGGGCTCTTATGGATGTCCATTTGGTCAATGATGGCCCCGTTACTTTTATTCTTGAAAAGAAAAAATCTTATGAGGGTTAGATTTTAAGGTAGAAGCAAGTTTTTTGTTTTAGACCATATCCAGGATATGACCCATTTTTTCTTTCTTGGTCTTCAGGTATTTGAGGTTTGCCTTGTTAGGAGGGATTTCGATAGGCACCCTTTCCACAATTTCTAATCCATATCCTGAAAGACCGATGAATTTTCGAGGATTATTGGTGATCAGACGGAGCCTGTTGGCTCCAAGGGAAACCAGGACTTGAGCTCCTATTCCGTAGTCCCTCTGGTCAGCCTTAAAGCCCAGTTTTCGGTTGGCTTCAACAGTATCTACTCCCTGTTCCTGGATGGCATAGGCTTTGATTTTGTTGGCGAAGCCGATACCTCTTCCCTCATGATTGAGGATGTAAAGGATGACTCCCTTTCCTTCTTCGCTGATCATTTCCATGGATCGCTGAAGCTGCTCTCCACAGTCACAGCGAACCGAACCAAAGGTGTCTCCAGTCAAACACTGAGAGTGAGCACGGACAAGTGTAGGTTCATCCTTTTTTATTTCTCCTTTGACCAGGGCTATATGCTGTTCCTTATGGATGCTGTCTTCAAAAATCATCACCTTGAAGTGCCCAAACTTAGTCGGCAAATCGGCTTCTGCAATTTTATTGACAAGCCTTTCATGCCTCATCCTGTATTTTATGAGATCTGCGACAGTCAGGATGGGAATATTATGAACCTGGCTAAATTCCTCAAGTTGAGGCATCCTGGCCATTGTACCGTCTTCGTTCATGATTTCGCAGATGACGCCTGCAGGCTTTAGTCCAGCCAGACGAGTGATGTCCAGTGCTGCCTCAGTCTGACCCGCTCTTTCCAGAACGCCGCCTTCCTGTGCTTGAAGGGGAAAGATATGCCCGGGTCGAGTTAGGTCTGCGGGGCGCGTTTTGTGGTCTATGGCAGTCAGAACTGTTTTCGCCCGGTCATGGGCCGAAATACCCGTCGTGACTCCCTTTTTAGCGTCTATGGAAACGGTAAAGGCTGTTTGGAAGGGAGCTGTGTTATCTCGAACCATTAAAGGGATATCAAGTTCCCTAAGCCTTTTTTCTGTCAGGGGCATACAGATAAGACCCCGCCCGTGTTTGGTCATGAAATTGATGACTTCTGGAGTTGCTTTTTCAGCAGCAACCATAAGGTCACCTTCATTCTCCCTGTCTTCATCATCGACGATAATGATGAGCTTTCCGTCCTTTACTGTTTTTAGAGCTTGTTCTACTGAAACAACTTGTGATTTCCTTTTCATTTCACATCCACTCTCTTTTCCTATCGTTTTATCTCTTGTCTTTACTCATCCAATTATACACGTATTTTCCGATCATGTCACATTCTACGTTGACCGCATCTCCTCTTTTTAAGGTACCAAGATTAGAATTTTTTAATGTGATGGGGATAAGCTCAACATCGAACGAAGGGGGACTTAAACGAGCTATGGTCAAGCTAACTCCGTTCAAGGCTACTGAACCCTCAGGGATAAAATAGGGCCTGAGCTCTGGAGGAAAGGAGACTTTCAGTCTTTTTCCTGGTTTTTTTTGCGAAATCAGGAGGACCTTTCCTCGGGAGTCGACATGACCTGTGATGATGTGGCCACTTAAGGGAGAAGAAAGGGTAAGAGGTTGCTCGAGATTGAGCATTTCACCCTGTCTAAGTGAGCCCAGTGTGGTTTTTTGAATGGTTTCCTGAGAGAGATTAAAGAAAAGGGCTTTATTCTCTTTTTTAATGAGGCTCAAACAGACCCCGTTCACAGCCAGGCTTTCGCCGACCTCAATTTGAGAAATGATGGAAGGAGCCTCGGCAGTTATTTCTTGTTTTCCCCGGCGGTATCCTTTAAATAAACCTGTATGATGAATGATTCCTGTAAACATTAGAGATATCCCTCCATGATGATGTCTTCATCAATTTGAAAAGAGTTTGTTCTCTTCAAATGCAGAGAATTTTTAATGAAGTCTGCACCTTCTCCTTGGAAAAGAGCCGGCGCTTGCTTTCCCCCGATCAATTTGGGAGAGATGGATATAATTATTTTATCTACCAGTTTCTTTTCGAACATTGATGTCAGCACCCGGCTGCCGCCTTCCACCAGCACGCTCGACATCTCATTCTTTCCCAGCCAGGATAGAACTTCCTTTAAGTCCAAAGTTTGTGAAGAAAAAGAGATGACCTCTACTCCCTTTTTGCGCAAAGCATCGGCTTTCTTTTGGGAGGCTTTCTTAAGAGAAAAAACAATAATTTTTCCCTGGGAGAGGGTTGAGAGAATTTTAGCCCCAAAAGGAAAGCGAAGGTGGGAGTCGAGGATTACGCGCACTATTTTCTTTCCTTTCCAATTAGGATGGCGCACAGTAAGCAGGGGATCGTCCTTGATAAGCGTGTTTATACCAACCATAAGCACATCATACTCCCCTCTTAAAAGATGAAAATATTCTCTTGTTTGCTGAGAAGAGATCCATCGGGACGAAAATTTTCTGGTGGCAATTTTCCCATCGACACTGATGGCAGCTTTAGCGATGACAAAAGGGATTTTTTTTGTGATGTATTTTAAGTACACTTCATTCAGCCGTCTGTTTTTCTCCTCGAGAAGACCCGAAGAGACTTCTATTCCAGCCTGCTTTATTTTTTTGAATCCCTTTTTAAAAACAAGAGGATTTGGATCGAGAGCAGAGATAACCACTCTTTTCAGGCGGGCCTGAAGTATCGCTTCCGTACAAGGAGGTGTTTTTCCCCAGTGAACACAGGGTTCAAGAGTGATATAAGCAGTGCTGTTTCGGGAAAGAGGGCCTGCTCTCTGGAGAGCTAGAGCTTCAGCATGGAGTTGGCCGGGTTTTACATGATAACCATGGCCTACGATCACATCTTTGTGCACGATCACTGTGCCTACGTAGGGATTCGGACTTGCCCATCCTTTAGCTTTTTCAGCTAAGGCATAGGCCATCTCGAGGTAGAAAATATCTTTAAGGTTTTTCATGAAAGAAGGGCTCTCGCAAAATCCTGGGGAGAGAAGTAAAGTATGTCCTTTTCATTTTCTCCGGTACCTATGAATTTAATCGGAAGCTTCAATTCGTCTACTATGCTGATAACACTTCCTCCTTTTGCTGTTCCATCCAGTTTAGTGAGGAAAATTCCGGTTAAACCCGAAAACTTAAGAAATTCCTTGGCTTGAATCAGAGCGTTTTGGCCTATACTGGCATCCAAAGCTAGCAATATCTCATGGGGAGCTCCTTCGATTTCTCTTGAGATGATACGTTTAATCTTTTCTAACTCCTTCATTAAATTGGTGTTGGTGTGTATTCTTCCGGCAGTATCCACAAGAAGAAGCTGTAAGGAACGGGCCTTTAAGGATTGAATGGAGTCGTAAACGACAGAAGCAGGGTCAGATCCGTACTGGCCTTGTATTACAGGAATATTTAATTTTTTCCCCCATAATGCTAACTGTTCCTGGGCAGCTGCCCTGAATGTGTCAGCCGCCACCATCAATACATTCTTTCTTTCCTTTGTAAAACTATAAGCTAACTTAGCCAAGGAAGTTGTCTTTCCCCCGCCGTTTACTCCTACCATCATGATAACAGAATGAGAGTGATCAAGGTTGAAATCGGAGGAGAATTGGGCGAGAGTATTGATGATCTCCTCCTCTAATATTTTTTTAATTGTCTTGAAAGAATCGCTTTTTTTGCTCTTTTCCCTGATAGAATTAATAATTCTTTCAGTAGAATGGATTCCAATATCAGCCAGAATCATGGATTCGGCGAGCTTATCAAGAACTTCTTCTCTGTCTTTGTCACTCCGTAGAAGTTCTTCGAACCTTTTTTTAAAGGTTTCTCGCGTTTCCGCTAGTTTTTCTTTTAGATTCCCGTTCACAGCACAATTATTATATTTTTCGAGTTTTTTAAAGTCAATTCAGTATTGCTATCAGGCCTTATCCAATGGAATGCCATAATAGCAAGAGTACAGCAAGAAAAAAAGGGACAGACCTCTTTTTCTGTTGTCCTTGGAGAAGGTTTTGGAAAATAGCCTCGCTCCCGATCAGATTTTTATTGTGGGGTCACAATGTGGGATCAGGTCTTGTTTCACCATGTGGGGTCAGGTCTTGTTTTTTGCTTTTATTCATACAAACGCAATTTAATTTGTGGGGTCAGGCCTTGTCATCGGGAAAAGATCTTTTCCTGTTTCTTGCCCTCATGGCGTTCAGTAGGATAAGGCCTGACCCCGAGGGCTTCGGGCGGCCCCGCTCTTTTTATAAATGTAGTACGGGGAACGTCCCCGATAAAGCCCTTATAACCCCCGATAAAAAAGTAGCCTGTCCCTTTTTTTTATGTTAAATTTAAGAGCTTATGATCGAAACTATTTGGGTACTACCTCCTTACCGGGAGGAAGCGAAGACTCTTTCTGCTGAGCTTGATATTCCTTCAGAAATTGCTCAGATATTGGTTAACCGGAATTTGTGCGATGCAGAATCTGCTGGTAAATTTCTTTTCGGTACTTTGGAAGGCCTTCATGATCCTTTTTTGATGAGAGACATGAAGAAGGCAGTGGAGAGAATCAGACAGGCGGTTTCCCGGAGGGAGAAAATATTGATTTTTGGCGATTACGATGTGGATGGTATTCTCTCTGTCGTTATCCTCTCCAAGGCCCTGGAATCCTTAGGAGCAGAAGTAGATTACTTCATCCCTGAGAGATTGAAGGAAGGATACGGGATTAAAGAGGAGCATATTGAAATTGTCCTTGAAAGAAAAGCTAGCTTAGTAATCAGTGTTGACTGCGGGATAAAAGCGACGCAGTTTACGAAAAAAGCTAAAAAGGCAGGGATTGATATCATCATAACTGACCATCATCTGCCGGGAGATATCCTTCCTGAAGCTAAGGCAATCCTCAACCCTGTACTTAACGACTCCGGATATCCTGATAGGAGGTTAGCCGGAATTGGAGTGGCCTTCAAGCTGATCCAGGCTCTTTTTGAAGAGGAAGGAAAGTCTTCTTCTCTTCCCCATTATTTGAAGATGGTCTCAATAGGAACAATAGCTGATGTTGCAGAATTGAAAGGTGAAAACAGGCTTTTTGTTAAGTTCGGACTAAAGGGGTTGGAAAAGGTTGCAAATACTGGATTATTAAGTCTGATGGAATCCTGCGGTTTGAGTGGAAGAAGAGTCTCTGCGGGAGATATCGGGTACAGAATTGGGCCGAGGATTAACGCTGCTGGAAGAATGGGAATGACTGATTTAGCTGTCAAGCTGTTTTTTACGGATTCTCTTCCAGAGTCGGTTGAACTTGTAAGCCACCTTGATAAGCTGAATTCCAAGAGGCAGAAAACACAGCAGAAAATTTATGAACAGGCCTTGAGTAAAATAAGGGAAAGAAGCCTTGATAAACGCTACAAATTTCTAATACTGGGCTGCGAGGAATGGCACCGTGGAGTGATCGGTATTATCGCCTCAAAGCTTAAAGATCTTTTTCATCGGCCTGTTTTGATCTTTTCCTATGAGGATGGAAAGGCATATGGCTCAGGGAGAAGCATCGATGAATTTCCCCTTATTGCGTGTTTGGATGAATGTAAAGATTTGTTCCTGAATTATGGAGGACATTCAATGGCCGTTGGTTGTGCAATTGCTCAGGAAAATCTGACACCTTTTAAAAAGGCGGCAAATGCCTATGTCGACTCGAGAATAACTGATGAGCATTTAAAAAGAAAAATATACATAGACTCGAAGATAGATTTTTCTGATATAAGCTCTGGTTTCATCGATAATTTTTATCTCCTTTCTCCATTTGGAGTTGGAAATCCCAAGCCAATTTTTATGACTGAAAAAGCAGAAGTCGTGAGGGAACCCCAGAAAATTAAGGGAAAGCACGCTAAGCTTTTGGTACAGCAGAAAGGAAGGATTTTTGAAGCTCTTGGGTGGGATAAAGGTGAATGGGCCCAGAGCATCCAGAAAGGCGATAAAATCGATTTGGCTTATTCTTTTCAATTTTCCGAATATATGGGGGAAGAAAAGCTCAGCCTTTCTCTTGAAGACATAAAAACATAGCGGATAGATTTTAAGGAAAAAACATGAATTTCCCGAAGATCATAAGAGCCGGGATAATAATTCTATTTATAATACTTCTGGCTATAATTGTAAGATATTTTATGATTCGCCCACTTGGAAAGCCTCAGGTCCCTCTGAAAACTGATGATCTTACTCAGCAGAAAATAGAGAAGAAAGATAAGATTGTCCATTTCGAAATCAAGGGAGGAGAGGAAAGTATCCGGTTCAAGGCAGATAAGCATTATGTTGGTGAAGATAAGAATTATCACGCTGAGGGGAATGTAGAAATTATTTTTCTGAAGAAAAGAGAAGGCAAAGATGTTTTCATCTACGGCAATGAAGTTGTCTATGACAAAGACTGGAATCATTTTGTATTATCTGGCCAGGGAAAAGTTAAATTCAAGGATTTGGTGATTGAATCAGTTTCGCTGCGTTATGACAATACAAAGGAACTTTTCAGTACCGAAAGTGGAGTCAGTTTTTCCTCAGAGGGCTTCAGCGGGACTGCCCAGAAGTTGGACTATTTGATGGAGCAAGAAAAGCTACACCTCCAGGAGAACGTCCATCTCCGCTTAAGGCCTAATCTTGAAACGTCCTTCCCCCTTATTGCCCAAGGGAAAAGGTTGGAATACAGCCGAAAAAGTAGACAAGGGATGATGGATGGAGGAGTGCGTCTTTTTCATGGAGAGAGCCGTGCCACAGCTTCGATTTTAAGGTTTGATTTGTCAGAAGATGAAGAAAATATAAGAACTTTGGTTCTAAAAGGTAAAGCCAAAGCTTTTCTTAGAAAAGAGGAGAAGAAAAATATTTCTTCATCGAGGCGGCCTTCTCCTTTTTCTCAAAGTGCAATCCGCGAGGTCGAAGCAGAGGAGATAGAACTTAGAGCCTTCGCCGACTTTCAGAAGGTTCAGTCCTTAGAAGCGAGCGGGAATTGCTCCTTTAAATTTGTATCTTCCTCAGGGAGTTCTACCCATATTTTGGGAGAATCTGTAAAATTTTTATTCGACCAGGAAGGAGAGCTAAAAGAATTTCAGGCGTTGAAAAAGGCGAGGATGATCGACCAAAAAGAAAATTCAGAAGAGAGGAGGCTTATTGAGGGAGATACCCTAATCATAAAGGACAAAACAGATGTTCTCCGGGTGAAGGGAAAAGGTCCATATGGAGCGCGCGTAGCTTCTTCAGACAGCGAGGTTTTTTCCGAGGAGATATCCATTTTCCTTGATAACAATAACCTAGAGGTGAAAAGGGGGGTCAAGGTTATTCTGAATTCAAAAAAAGGAGAAAAGAAGCGCATAGGCATCTTTTCCAAAGAATACCCTGTTCTTATAAATGCAAAGGAGATGAGATATCTCGACGAGCAAAAGCGTTTTCTTTTTAATGGCGATATAAAAGCATGGCAGGAGAAGAGAATATTGCTTGCCGAGGAAATCGTGCTTTATGAAGAGACGGGAAAAATTCTTTCCACAGGAGGAGTGAAATCCATCTTTCCTCATAAGCCAAAAGATGAAGAAAAAGAGGAAAGAGTGGAAATATCTTCCGATAAAATGACCTTCCAGCCTGAGCAGAATCTTATTTTCTACGAAAAAAAAAGTTCCTTAAAGGTTAAGGACATTGACGTTCGAGCCCAATCCGTTTCAGTCTATCTGAGCGAAGAGGAAGGAGACATGGAAAAGATAATTGCCCGCGGGAATGTTGTCATTGTTCGAAATCTTGGAGAAGGAAGGGGAGAAGAAGCGATATACGATCCGGATAAGGAGTCTGTTGTCCTTTCGGGAAACCCAGTCCTGATAGATAAAGACGGGGGGATAACAAGGGGAGATAAATTGACTTTTTACCTGGCCAATGATAAAATTCTTGTTGAAAATAAGGCAAAAAAAAGGTCGGTTACTGTAATAAAACGTGAAAAATGAAAGACTCTCTAGAAGCGATAAAACTGGAAAAAAGCTATCAAAAGAAAAAAGTCGTAGATAATGTCTCTCTTAGCGTTAAAAAAGGAGAGGTCGTTGGGCTTTTGGGGCCCAATGGAGCAGGAAAAACGACAACCTTCTCTCTAATACTCGGTCTCATTCCTAAAGATTCAGGGCGAATTTATCTGGATGAAGAAGATATTACGGATCTTCCTATGTATGCCAGGGCCAGAAAAGGATTGTGTCTTCTTCCACAGGAAGCATCTGCTTTCAGGAGACTGAGTGTCGAGGACAATCTGTTGTCAATAATGGAGACGAAGTGGAATGTCCAATCAAAGGAAAATAGCGATCTTGTCGGGATTCTTGAAGAGTTTGGGCTTGATAAGCTTAAAAAAGCCAAAGCTTATACATTATCAGGGGGAGAAAGAAGAAGGCTTGAAATTGCTAGAGCCTTGATCACGGCTCCTGAATTTATCCTTTTGGATGAGCCTTTTACTGGCATCGATCCTTTAGCCATCCTTGATTTACAAGAAATCATCCTGGGCCTTAAAAATAGAAGAATAGGGATTCTTTTAACAGACCATAGTGTTAGGGAAGCATTGAAAATTACGGATAGGGCTTATATCATCGATAAAGGAAGGATCTTAATGGCAGGGACTCCCCAGGAATTGGTCTTTTCTGAAGAAGTAAAGAAAAGTTATTTAGGAGAAGATTTTCATCTTTCTTGATTTTATGGAGTAAGGTCGATTCGGTTATAATCATGGTTCTGAAACTAAGGCTGGAGCAGAGGCAAGTTCAAAAATTAATTCTTGCTCCTGCTCTTCAGCAGGCTATTAAACTCCTCCCTTTAACTAATTTAGAGCTTATCGAAATCATTGACACCGAGCTTTCTGAGAATCCCATGCTCGAGTCTGAGGAAGAAACGATAGAAAAAACACCAGGAGAAGAGGCCGAAGAAGGAGAGAAAGATAGAGAAGAAAAGGGAAAGGAGCAGGAGGAGAAACCAGAGGACTTAGAGTCTGAGGGAGTCAAGGAGGCCCAAAAAGAGGACGAAGACTCAGAATTTGAAACTTACTTTCAAGAATATTTTGATGATAAATTTCGTTCCTTTTCCTTGGAGAAAAAGGAAGCGCTTTCTCTAGAAAATATCGTTTCTAAAAGCACTTCTCTCTGGGATCATCTCGATTGGCAGGCGAATCTGGCATTTTTTCATGAAAAAGATAAAGAAATTGCCCAGCATATTATCGGGAATATAAATGAAGATGGCTATCTAACTACTTCTGTAGAAGAAATAGCAAAAACATGCAAGACTTCTGTGGAGAAGGTAAATGAGGTCAGAAAGAAAATAAAAGAATTTGATCCCGTAGGTGTAGGGAGCCTAACCCTCAAGGAAGCGCTCTTGGCTCAAATTGAATATCTTCAAATCAAGGATGAGATAGCTTGTACAATCATTAACCACCATCTTCATCTTGTGGAAAAATCCGATTATTCTCATCTGGCAAAGGTGCTTGGTATTTCTCTGTCAGCAGTAAAGTATCATATGGAAATTATCAAGGGCTTGGATCCAACGCCCGGAATGAAATACAGTCAGGAGAGAACATTTTATGTTGTTCCAGATATTACTGTTACCAAGGAAGACGGTAAGCTTAATATCGTGCTAAATAACGAAAGCTTACCTCGGTTGAGAATTAGCAGCTACTATAAAAAACTTCTGTCTCAAGCTTCAAAAGATAATCCTGAAACATACAGGTTCTTGAAGGATAAGATGCAAAAAGCATTTTGGTTTTTGCGAAGCCTGGACCAGAGGAATCGAACGGTTTTTAAAGTAGCAAAATACATCGTGGAGAAACAAAAAGATTTTCTCGAGAAGGGGATTGAACACATTAAGCCTTTAACTTTAATTGAGCTGGCCCAGGAGATTGGTGTCCATGAGTCTACTGTAGGGCGAGTGGTCGCCAACAAATACATGATGACACCTCGAGGTGTCTTTTCGCTAAAGTATTTTTTCCACAAAGCCCTCTCGGGAGATTTTGGCGAAGAAATTTCTTCCTTAAGGATCAAGGAGAGGATTAAAAAACTTATAGAAAGTGAAGATAAAGGAGATCCATTAAGTGATATTGAAATAGGAGAAGTACTAACCAGGGAAAACTTAAAAGTTGCTCGTCGGACAGTGGCCAAATACAGGAAGCAACTCCGGATACAACCCTCCCACATAAGGAAGAGAAAGTTCGAGATGGAGGAAGCTTAATGAGTTTAAATCTTACAGCGCGACATACAAGTATAACTCCTGAAATAAAACGGTACTGTGAAAAAAGACTTAGATCTTTTGCGAAAATTTTGGGACATAAGGTAGATGCTGACCTTATTCTCTCTGTTGAAAAATACAGACATAAAGTCGAGATCAATGTGAAAACCAAAGGGGCGACTTTAAATGCTGTGGAAGAGACGCATGATATGCTTAGTTCCCTTGGCTTGGCTTTTGACAGCATAGAGAAGAGAGTCAAAAAGGAGAAGGAAAAATTAAGAGGTAGGAAAAGAAGAAAAAATAGAGAAAGAGAAGCTTTCCCTCTTCCCATCGAACCGGAAGAGATGCAAAGGAGAGTTATCAGCAGTCAGGACTATTCCCTGAAGCCCATGTCAGTTGAGGAAGCCTTTCTTCAATTTGACCTGAACAAGAAAGAGGTATTTGTTTTTCGAAAATTAGGCTCAGAAAAATGGGCTGTAATATACCGAAGAAAAGACGGAAATTATGGCTTGGTGGAGCCTGACTGAATCTTGATAAGTGAGAGATAGAATTGAAGCTACATAATTTATTGACGCAGGATATGATTATCCCTGAGCTGGAATCCGAGAATGCGGAAGGTATTCTCAGAGAGATGGTCAGATTTTTAAGAAAGAAAGACATCGTTTCTAAAGAAAAGGAACTGTACGAAAAGCTCGTTCAAAGAGAAAAACTAGGGAGCACGGCTATTGGGGAGGGCATTGCCATTCCCCACTGCAAGATAAAAAGAGTGAAAAATCCAGTCGTTATGCTTGCCATTTCGAAGAAAAGTGTGGATTTTTGTTCCTTAGATGGAAAGCCTTCTAATATTTTTTTTATGGTCGTGTCTTCTCCAGATAATCCAAGCATGAACCTTCAAATTTTAGCAGCCATAGCTCACCTTGTCCGGAAGTCAGGCTCTTTGGCAAAGAAAATTCTTGAAGCCAAAAATATCAGTGCCGTCATGGATGTTATCAGAGAAGAAGAAGAGAAGCTAAATGGATAACAATCTCGATGTCAAAGATTTTTTCGAGAGAACAAAGGATTTACTGAAGCTGAGACCGGCATTTAAAAAAAATTATTTTCCTAGAAAAGAGGGGGGGAAAGACAGTGTGTCCGTTCAGGTCTGGGGGAAAAAAGAAATTCAAAATTTTGAAAAACTTTCTTCCAAGGAGAGGAAGGGCTTTATAAGGAAAAGATTCAAGGAAGGCTCGCCTTGTGTTATTCTTGCCGATAATCTTTCCTTTTCTCCGGAAATTGAAAAAGAGGCGAAAGAAAAAAGGTTGGCACTTTTTCGCTCTATGCTCTCTCAAAAAATGTGTCGGGAAAGAATGAAAAGCTTTCTTTTCCATCTTTCGCCTGACCAAGTCACAATTTCTGGAGGGTTGCTCCAAATTTCGGGCTTGGGAGTTCTTATTGTGGGGGATAGCGCCATCGGAAAGAGCGAAAGCGCTTTAGTGCTCATTTCTAGAGGTCATCGTTTTGTTTGTGATGATGTAGTTCACATTAAGAGAGAAAATGGCAGTAGGTTAGTAGGAAGAGCTCCCCCAATCTCATGCAATTTTATGGAAATAAGAGGTTTAGGAATAATCAATATTAAAGAGATTTTTGGATCTAAAGCTGTCTTGAAGCGATCAGCAATTGACTTAGTTATCAAACTGGAAAAAAGGCAGCGAAAAAAAGAGGACGACCGCCTTGGCCTAAAAATCCCTGAAGTTTACAAAATTTTAGGAGTGAAAATTCCTCAGATAAATATTCCTGTGGCTCCTGGCGGGAACATAGCAACCTTGATAGAGGTTGCTTGTAAAGTCTACATTTTAAAAGAAAAAGGTTACCATGCACCTCAGGACATAGTCCGGAAGCTCAATCGTGCCCTCTCCCTTCGTTGAAGCGAGAAGAGGAAAAAAAGTGAAAGACGATAGATTTCTTATTATCACAGGATTATCGGGATCAGGGAAGACTGTAGTCAGCCGGTTTCTCGAGGATATTGGGTATTACTGCATAGACAATTTGCCTTCCAAGCTTATTCTCAATTTAGTTGAATTCTGGACAAGAAAAGAGGTCGAAATAGAAAAAATCGCTCTTGTAGTGGATATAAGGGAAGCTGGATTTTCCAAAAAATTTCCAGAAGTTCTAAAGACTATTAGAAAAAAAATATCCTCTCGCTTGATCTTTCTCGAAGCTTCAGACGCGGCCCTGGTTAAAAGATTCAGCGAAAGCAGACGACCTCATCCTCTGGCCAGAAAGAGATCAGTGCTGGAGAGCGTTAAGTTAGAGAGGAAGAGATTGGCTGAAATAAAGAAAATGGCTGATGAAGTTATTGATACCACTTCGACCAATATTTCCCAGATAAAAGAACATCTTACGAGAAAGTATTTTAAGAGAAAAGATCGGAAAATGCAGATTATGGTTGTCAGTTTTGGCTACAAATATGGCATTCCTCTGGATTCGGATTTGGTTTTTGATACAAGGTTTTTGCCCAATCCTTTTTATATTGATGAGTTGAGAAACAAGACAGGAAAGAGCCCTAAGGTCAGGGAGTTCGTCCTCAAAGAAGAGGAAACAAAAAAATTTCTTTCCAAATTGTATAGCTTTGTCGATTTTTTGATACCTAGGTTTATAGACGAAGGAAAAAGCAACTTGACAATTTCTACAGGGTGTACAGGGGGAAAGCACAGGTCTGTAATATTGGCTGAAAAGCTAAAAGAGCACATAAAGCATAAGAATTATAATGTAAGAATTTATCATCGCGATCTATTTAGATAAGTGACCCTGTTGATCGTTTTTCTGCTTTTCCGAAAAAAAATAAATTAAGCCGTCGGATTTTTGCTAGAATTATTCATGAAAAAAACTTAAGATTGGAATGAGAAAATGGTAAAATGTACAAGCCTGGATTATTCACGGATCGAGTTTGCCGCAGATGCGAGGCACAGGGTATGCAGCTGTGGTTCTTCACCGCAAATGCCCTGTAACGAAGCAGATGCG